>Ga0256836_1000068_pt1 | contig 61949 bp, 97 predicted proteins | sample 4561380metaG_FD_185974 | JGI IMG/M metagenome (GOLD analysis project Ga0256836, IMG submission 185974) | Hydrothermal vent microbial communities from Guaymas Basin, Mexico - 4561-380 | ecosystem: Environmental > Aquatic > Marine > Hydrothermal vents | place: Mexico: Guaymas Basin | collected...
AGGGTATATGTACAAACACAGTTTTTGGAAAGGAAAATTATTTAAACCAACAACTATACAAAATAACTATTCAGCTATTAGACAAGAGTATTTTGAGAATAAGAAGAAAGAAAGTGGTGATACTAGTTCAAACAACAAGATAATACTGTGTTAGGAGCTCTCTGTTTAACAAAAATTGTATTTAGGTCTAGATATACTATAGACTATAAAAAGTCTCTATAAAACGAATTAAAACAAATAAAGGAGAAAACAATGAGTGATGTATTAGATAGACTATCTTGTCTACCAAGAGAAAGAAAAAGTAGTGAGTATTTATACGACATTCCTGCATGCCATTTTATGAATATGACATACAAAGGAGCTTTAAAAGAGAAGATTAGGTTAGCAAAAATATTAAGAACCAAATTGAATACTTTAATCGGAGATGAACTATTACCAATTGAACCTGATAGTGATGAAGAATATAGTGAATATCAAAAAGCAGAAATGAGGTTATATTCTGTTGAAAAAGCTGTAGAATTCAATGAATTTCTGTTATCAGAATTAAAATGCTGTAAAGATACATAAGAAAGGAATTAAAATGATTAATTTGGATGATTTAGAATACTCTTTGGTATCGTCTATGGTTTGTTGTGGTGATATGCCTTGTGAGCAAGATTATAAAGAATTTAAAAAATCAATATCTGATATTAATGAGAATGAGTTTAAAGGTTTAAATAAATGGATAGTTAAAGCTGTAAAAAAAATTATTTCTGATACTGGAGAGGCACCAACAATGAATGATGTTGAATTATTTTTCCAAGTGAATATTAGTGATAAACAAAAAAAAGATGCTGTTATAGACCATATGTATACAAATGTGTTAACATATTCACCTATGATATTTAGTATATTTGAGTATTACTTAGATAATTTTTATAAACAAAAAATGTTGATAAAACTACAAGGAGTGTAATGTGACAAAAGAAATTAATCTGTTAATTGAAAAAATAAATAAATTAAAATCAAAAAGAATGAAAGCAGAAACAAGGGATGAAGAGTTAAAGTTAGACAATGAAATAATGGAAATAAAAATAAAAGCAAATGAATTAATTATTTCAAGTAAAAAAAAGAGACCAGGTATAACAGCAAGAGAGCTGTTATCAAAATCACTAAAAGACCCAATTTACTATCAAACAGGTATACCAGCTATTGATAAAATGGGAGGAATTCCATTAGGGGCTTTAGTACAGATAGCAGCAAGTTCTGGGGCTGGGAAAACAACAATGATGCTTAAAATACTTTCTGTTTTCTCTAATAATATGAGAGTTGTTCATTTTGATTTCGAAATGGGTGAATATAAGATTGCTCGTAAATTAAAATGGCTACTAAAAACAGACAAACAAAAAGATAATTACATCATTGATTTTGAATCATATAGACTTGATGATTTGGTTAGAGAAATAGAACTATATTCAGCAGAAGGTATTAAATTTTTTGTTGTTGATTCAAAAATGAAAATAGAAGTTCCAGGAAATTTACAACAGTTTGAGCAAGCATCAAAAATATCACTTGAGCTACAAAGACTTTGTAGAGAGAATGATATTACAATTATGATGATTAATCAAATGTCAGAAGAAAGTATTAAGTTTGGTAGACCAGCTCTTAAAGGAGGAAATGACCAACAATATGATGCTGATGTTATTTATTTTATATATAAAATGGTTGCCAAAAAAGGGGAGAATGGTATTCCAGACGAAATAGACAAAAGTAAAAGAGTTTTTGTTGTTGGTAAGAATAGATTCGGTGAAGAATATGTTGATGAAATACTCAGAGAACATGTTGAGAGTTATACAGCTAATTCTTTAAAAGTTAACATCATAAAAGAATATGATTTTCAACAAGAACCTACTACTACACCGGAAGAGTTGAGTCAGGATGTGGATGAGATAGATATGCCAACTTTAGAAAGTGGATTAGAAGAAGATGAAGATTTTAGTGATTTTCCCTTTTAAATGTGGAAAGTTTCTATGTTTAACCACTTTTTAAGTTACAGGTAGTATAATTATAAAAAACAAAAGGAAAAAAAATGGCTTTTAAAATGCAAATAATAGGAAGATTAACAAAAGAAATTGAACTTAAGTATACCCCAAATGGAACAGCAGTTGGTGAGTCTTCTGTAGCAACAACAAAAAAAAGAAAAGATAAAGCAGGTAATCTTATAGAAAAAACAACTTTTTTAGATATAAAATTATTTGGTAAGATTGCTGAGACTGCAAATCAGTATTTACATAAGGGCGACATGGTGTGTATGTATGGAGAATATCAAACTGATAAATGGCAGGCTCAAGATGGGACAAATAGATATAGTCACTATTGTGTAGTTACTGAAATGGAGTTTATTAATTGTAAAAAAGATGGGCAAAATAATAACAATCAGCCTCAACAAAATAACAATTATCAGCAACAAGCACAACAAAATAACCCTTACCAACAACAAGAACAACAACCTCAACAAAATATTCCAACAATAGATATTGATGATGAGGATATCCCTTTTTAAAGGAAAAAAAATGAAAGAGGAAACAATAGAATATTATAAGAAAATAATATCTAAAATGTACGAAGAGGAGCCTTATCTTAGGATAAGGTATTCCTCTAAAGAAATAGCAAAAAAAATAGGAATATCTGAAAACTATATGAGAAAGTTATTGTCTGATTTAGGTTTTACATATAAGAAAGATGTAACCCAACTTCTTGCAGATTTCCCACCATATTTTTATACATATACTGAAATAATAAAAAAAACAGGATTAAAAATACAAAGGGAAACATTAAACAGATATTCTATGAAATTATGTGGTATAAGACTTACTTATATTACAGATAAAATAAATAAGGAGATAGAGGAGGATTTTGAGTCTATGATAGAAGAGTATCCTTATCCTTTTCTCCAGCTTGGTAAAGTAGGGATGTGTGAATATATGGGCGTTAAATACAAAAAAATAAGCAGAATGTTAAAAGAACATGGAATTACCTTAAGAAAAGAGATAAATAAGGTAGTAAAAGATTATCCACCAGGGACATATGCTGTTATAGAAATTGCTCAAGATTTGAATACCGATCCTGAAAGGTTATATAAAATATTTAAAAAGAGAAATAAACATTATCCATATATTAAAACTGTTAAAAGAATAAAAGCAGAAAAAGAAAAATATGGAGTTGTAAATAAAGACAATAGACGCTCTATGAAAAGTTTAAAAGAATATTTTGAAAATACTCTTAAAACAAGAGGTTACATAACTTCTAAAGAAATAAGAGAATTAGGATATGATGACTTCTCAAAAGTCATGTATACTATAAAAAAAAGATATGGTTTGGATGTTGAGTACAAGTACGATAGAAACAAAATGCAATACAATTTAATAAAAACAAAGGAGAATAAAGATGAATAAGTGTTTTGTCTACAGTAAAGATGATAGATATAAATTAGTTTCTGAAGTAACAGAAATCAAACAAGGGTATTCAAAAGAAAAAGCAAAAATGGAATATTGGGGTGTTTTTTTTGAAGGAAAAAAACAAGGGACAGCAATTAATTTTGAAGCAGCTGTTAAATGTTTATTTGTTCTTATAGGAGAAAAGGAAAGAATAGACATTAAAAATGATTTAGTTGAAAAGGATATAAAATGATTTTGAAGATGCAAGAAACAAATAAAGAACCATCTTTCTCTCAAATTGTGGGGATTGGGTTTTTGAATGAAAAGGAAGTTCTCTATAAAACAATCACTAATGAAAGTAAAAAGAAAAATATTGAGAATTTACTAATATTTGAATTGCTTTCTGATGATGGTAGTTTAATTCATAAATACAAATAAAGGAATTTAATGATTAGATTTTTATTACTTATAATCCCTCTTTTTCTGTTTTCTTTTCAAAAATATGCCTATGTTAAAATTTCTGGTAAAAGTTATAAAATCCATACGGTTGATTACTACAAAAATCAATTCAATTATTTATCAATAAAACAAAAAAAAGTTGCAAATAAAGTATGGAAAAAAGCAAAGGAGTTTAATTTACAATACACTATGACTGCAATTGCTTTTAAGGAGAGTTCTTTTGGTAGAGCTTTATCAAATGATAATGATGGAAGAGGAACGGATTTAGGTAGCTATGGTGTGTTTCATAACTTAGTTGATAGTGTTTACGACAGATATATGGATATTAAACCAAAAAGCAAAATAGAGCAATGGGAAATTAAATTATATCTTGCCAAAAGGCTAAGAGATGATTTTGATTTTAGTTTTACTCAAGCATTAGCAGAATTAAAATATTGGGAGAATTATGCTATCGCTCGTGGTAAGAAATGGAATAAGTGGAAATTAATGATTATGAGATATAACGGTGGCACTTTTGGAGACAAAAAAGTTGCTAGTAAATTATACTATTACGAAATAGTTAATATTATAAAAGCAATAAAATATTGTAAAACAAACAATAAATTCTAAAGGAGTTTAAATGATAAAAAAAATATGGAACAATGGATATGTTACTACGGAAGTTAGTTCAGTGGATATGTTTGAAGCAAACACTTGTGAAGCGAATAGAGTAAAATGGGTAACGGATTTAGCGGCAATAAGTCGTGGAAAATATGAAGCTAAAAGACCAGAAGCAAGATATAGAGCACTAATGAAAGAGGCTGCACTTGGAACACCAAGTAGACCATTTGAGTTTTTACCTGTAATATTAGGGGCTAAAGTTACATCTGCAAATAAAGTGCTTATTTATGATACTCTAAAAAAAGATAGAATAGAGGCAGTATTTAATAACCCAATTAAAGAAATGTCTTTCGAGGATTTTCATAATAACTTTGGTGGACCAATGGGATTTGTTTTAGATGAAAAGCTATATACAAATATGAGAGCATGTATTAATGCTGGTATTCCATACGATAAGATACCATACAATACTCCAGAACAAATTAAAGAAGGTAAGTTCTTTACAATCAGAGGTAAGGCACCAATGTTTGTATGGGCACAAGTTCCTAACACTCATACATTTTTAAGCAAAGAAGCACAATCAGATAGATATGCTCCTAAGTTTGACTATTGGTTCCCAGACGACTTTATTGAAAGAACAAGAGAATATTGTAAAGAGTATAAACATAACAAGGAAGCAACTAATGAACAGTTAAAAATAGGACCACGTATTTGTTTAATAACAACAATGGAAACAGATGGAGAAAGGATTGATTTCATGAAAAGCATTTCTCAAGAACAAGTTCAATTGTTATTTGAGGAATTGGGATATAAAGCTGAGATATATACAAGAGCTCTATACTACTTCAAATATAAAGAATTTGTTGTTACAGGTTGGGGTATCAATCCAAAGGTGTGGAATCACCTATTTAACGAAAGAAATGCAAACAAAGATGTTTGGAAAAATGGAACACAGAAAGAAACAGAGCAATTAGTAGTTGCTATCAAGGAACTATACAACAAAAAACTGTCTAAATAAACCCTCTTGACTTACTTATTTAACTATTCGGAATTTCCGAATAGTTCCCTCTAATTTAACTACATAATTCGTCTCTAGGGCGAAAAAAAACACCCTAAAACAATCCGAAAAAAACATGATTTTTGTGTCATATAAATATAGAATAAAAATAGATTCTCTTGCTTTGGGCTGGGCAAGGGATGAGAAGGAGGTGCCCATGTATAGATTCGTGATGGGATCTTACACTAGTCAGGCATACCCTACATATGGGGAAGCTGTGGAAGCTCTTAAGAGCTTCGTAGCAGCGTTCCCATACGGGGTACCTGCTAGTGTAACAAAAATCGAGAGAGTATAACTCTCGATTTAAAAATAAAAAAAACCAACGACCTCAATAAGTCGTTGTAAAAATAAACTATTGCGACCTGAACATGTCGTAAAACTGTTCACAGCTCGGCTGTTTTTAATACATTTGGTTTTTTAAAAAAAGGAGACACATGGAGTTAACAGACATATTGAAAGTAATTGACGATAAAAATGTCAAAAAAATAGCTCTTAAAAGCGGGCTAATAAATGACCTGAAAGAAGTAGTTAGTTGGGATGGGTATATCCCAGCAGTTGGGAATGATGGTGGTTTAGAATTTGCTACATTTGTAGCGACTCAAGAAGACGCACCTGTTCCTAACAATGGGGGCGAAAAAGTCCAATTTCAGATTACAACTCTTGCGGGACAGGTGTTGTATTGTGTAGAGTTTCATTGATTTTATAGGCCGAAACGAGCCTTTAATCGTTTAAAACTAAAATTAATTTTTACAATAAAAAAGGAGAAAGAATGAGATATGAGTTTAGAGTAATCGGAGCAAAAGAAGTATTAGAGTGTGAAAATGAAAGTGTTAATATCCTTAATAAATATAGCCCAATTTTTAAGACTGTAAAATTAGATATTGAGAATAGAATATCTGTTTTTGAATTAAGGATTGCAAATAAATGCAAGCAAGAGTTTAATATGGACTTAATTGAAGATGATATTAAGAAGCTTGATAGTGGGATGGATTTACATCAGGTTGTGTTAGATAAAATGGTAGTAGGTAGAATAGAAACTATATCAAAAGGAGAATGAGATGGAAAGTATAGTAATAAAACATGACGGGAAAAACCTGTATCTAAACAATAAATTATTCTTAGAGAATGTTGACAGAAAGACTGCAATGTGCGTAAAGAAAACATTGTCTTTCTGCGATGTTAGAACAAAATTAATATTACAAGCAAAGCAATAAATAACAAAGGAGATAGCATGACCGAGAGAATGAAATTCATAATCCAAAATATAAGAGCATTGGATTATGAAAATAAGAATGATGCAAAGATAGAGGTAAAAATGGATACTTTAAACTATATGAAAGACTATATAGAGAAGTTAGAAAATAAGTTACAGGTTAAAGAAACAAAAATAAAACACCTGGAGGTTGAACTTGGAAAATGTTTGTCTAAAAACATAGATAGACCACAATTAATTGATGTAAAAATATAAAAGGAGAAAAATTATGAGTAATCTAATAAAAATAGAAAATATCACTGTAGCACCAGGAACACTGGATGCTACGGTGATGGAAAATGTAAATAAATTTTTAGATGAGAATTTAGAGAAGTATAAAGTAGTTGTTAGTGAAGATGCTGTAAAAGACGCTAAAAAAGATATGGCTGAATTAAATAAAATTAAAAAGTCAATCAAAGATGTGGCTAAAAAAGCGATTGATGAGTATATGAAGCCAGTTGTTGTATTTAAAGAAAAATTAAAAGAAATTGAAGAGAGGATAACAACAACAAGAGAATTTCTTGGTAGTCAAGTTAAGAAATACGAAGACAAGAAAAAGGAAGAAATTAAAGAAATTATAGATAATTATGTTTCTACAGTTTTAAATCTAGAGGGGCACAATGACCTACTAGAGAAAATAGACACAAATGAGTTTGTTAAGTTGTCTGCAGTAACTGCTTCAGGTAAGCTAGCCAAAGCAACAAAAGAGCTTATTGATACAAAAATAAAAGAACTTGTTGCGGAAAAAGAAATGGAAGAGTTGAAAAAACAACAAGAAGAAATACAAAGACAGCTTGAGAAAGAGAAAATTAAAAATGAAGTAATTCAGGAAATGAAAGTAGAGCAGCTAAAACCAGAACCTGAAGAAGTGAAGCCTACAATAAAACCAAAAGAAGACAAGGTTGTGTATGTTTTAACCAAAACATACGAGGTATTAGGAAAGCCTGGTAAGACACAAGATGAGATACTTAAGGCTGTAGAAACACTTGAGAGAATGGGTTCAATAGAACCAGAAATCTCATTAAAAATAGTTAACTCTTAAAAAGGATACAAATGAAAAAAATAAAAGTAGAAATTATCAGCAGTTGGGTTGAAGTTGAACAAGATAAAAATGCCTTAAATCAAGTGGATAAATGGCATGCTAATTTTGAAGTAACAAGAGGCAAAAAAGTATACGAAGGTAATTTTGTTGCACCAAAGAGAATAAATGATATTGTTTATTCTGATAAGTATTTATTCTTAAATCTATTACTATCAATAGTAGATGAATATTCTTATTATAAAGAGTACGAAGGATTTAAGACATGTTATGAAGTGGTTGACTTCTCAACAATGTTTGGGCTTGATATCAATAAAGCAATTGAGGCTACAAACAATATAAAAAAACTTGGAAAAGTTGTTAAGAAAACATTATCTAAAATGAGTTGGGAGGAATTAGATCATCTTAGAGAAGTGTATAGCGATGGAAATACTAAAAAAGTATATGGGGCAGAGAAAAAGTTAAGAAAATATTTTGAATTTAAAAAGAAAGATTTTAAAGGAGTAAAAACAAATGAAGTGGAGAATTAAAAAAGAATGCCCAATCGTGAACACAAAGCACGATATATTGGGCATTGCTGGAATAGATGAGAAATTGTTGGTTGAGATAGATGAAATGATGTCTAAATATGATGTTAATGAAGAAGATTTGAAAGACCAATTATTTATAGATGATTATGACTTGTATTGCTTTGGATGTTATAAAGATGCGGTTAGGAATAAAGTTGTAGAAAGGGTAAAAGACAAACTTGAAGATTATGTTTATGAAAATAATCTGGACGAAGATGTTCTTATGGTTCACGATGTGCTAGATAATTTTTACACATTAGACACAATTATTAATTTAGAGAAAATAGATGATGGAGATATGGAAAAATTATATAGTGTTATCAAAAATAACAGAAGTGATAAGTAACTAAAAGGAGTAATGATGGTAATCAGGGCTGACCTAAAAAAAAGGTTAAAAGAATTAGAAAAAGAATATGATTTTAATATCTCAATAGAAGCTGATTCTATTGAGATTATGGATGAGAATTACAAGACTGAAGTGTATGCCGAATTAAATTTAAAAGATGATAAATGTGTAGACGAGTTATTAGTTCTTTTAAGTAAATTTGATTTTAGCTATACACTAGAATTTAACAGTTGTGAAGAGTTGATTGATTTTAATAGAATAAACTAAAAGGAAAAAATATGAGTAAAAAATTTAAAGTAGGATTTACAACATTAGAAGAATGCGAAGTTAGAAATTATGCAATTATTAAAGCAGATACTGCAGAAGAAGCAAAAATTATTTTAAAACACATAATTGTAGACGAAGAAGAAAACCCATATGCTTCAGATGATGACAGGATTTTGGCAGTGGAATGGGAAGATGGTAAGGCTACTGATGTAATTGTTAGTACAAATGGGATTCATTCTGTTGTAGAAGATATTTATGGAATAGGAGAATATGTGGAAGAAATTAAAGAGAAAGAAACTGTAAAAATAACAATTCCTATGTATGTTAATTTTGAAATCCCGGTGTACGAATTGGCAGAAGAGCAAGTGGAAAAATTAAAAAGAGTTAGTGGTGAAACACCTGCTTGCTTAATTAGATATGCAGGAGTAGAACCAGAAAAATTAAGTGAAGAAGAGATTGAGGATATTTATGAAGAGGTTGTATACCCTCTCTCAAGAAAAGTAATTAGAGACCCTGAAAAGTACAACCCAAAAGTTGGAGCAGAAATAGAAGAACCAGACGAGACTACTGGCATCTTTGTTGAAGCTACTAAAAAGGAGAACAAATGAAAAAAAAAGCAATAAAATGTGAAGCATATCAGTTTGATAGTATGGATGATATTAAGCATCCAGTTGCTCAAGCTGCTATTGAAAAATATAGAGAATACAACAATGATTACTACTATGACCATGTATACGCTGATTTGATAGTGGCAGCAAAATGCCTTGGTATTGATACTTCAGAGGAAGATGTTTGTTGGTCTGGATTCTGGGGACAAGGAGATGGTGCTTCATTTGAAGGAGATTGGGCTCTATGTAATATAAATGACCCTGTAGAATGTATTAAAGCAATTTTTTCAAAAGATAAAGAAGTATTGAATATTGCAGAAAGAATGAACAATTTAATATGTGACATAAGAGTTAATTATGTTAGTGTGAGGAGAATGTATCACACAAGGTATTGCCACGCAAATACCTTAGGAGTATATGAATACGAAGCAAAAGATAGTGATGATGATAACTATGATTTTTTAGAACAAGATGCGGAAAGAATATTGGAGATATTCCAAGATTTATCTAATTGGTTCTATGACAAATTAGAGAAAGAATATGATTACCAGTCATCAGATGGAGCAATTATGCAAATCTTAATTGATAATGAATACGAGTTTGATAAAGATGGAAATATTATTTAAAAGGAGAAATAATGAGTAAAGTGAATTGTAATTATGCACAAGGTTTATTAGAGTGTTTATTAGGTGGAGGTTTTTTTGATTATAAACAATTGTATTTGTATATTGAAGATTTTGAAATAGACATCTGTGAAACAATTAAAGAATGCGATGCTTGCGATGAGAGAATGCCACATTTTAATGACATTATGTATAGTATTTTAGTTGCTGGGTTCGAAAAAATGAGAACCCTATTACTGGATACCATAAAAGAAAATGGGTGGAACATAAGAAAGGAGATTGTGGATTGGATTAAAAATGCAGAAGTTGATGTATACATAAACTATTTAGATAGTTTTATTGAAGCACCAGTGTTCAGAGATTATGAATACCAGGAGTTAAAAAACGAAAATATGGCCGCAAAATTTCTTGGAGATGTTTGGAAAGAAATTAAGTGAGCACCCCACGAGAGTGTTATAAAAAATTTAACTATACAATTAAACAAAAATTAAGGAGAAAAAATGAATAGAAAATTAAACATAATTAAAGAAGATTTTGAGAATATTCACAATGTAATTAAAGAATTAGAAAAAGAGCTTGGAGAAGTGGAAAGTGTTGAAACAAAGTATTACCCATACTTCTATAACAAGTATGATGTTTGCCAACCAACATCTCAATTGTCAATTGATTACGAAAAAGGATATACATTAGTTCTGTTCTCTGGATTGTATTATAGAAGCAGTGAAATAGAAACAGCTGTCCATTTAATAAAAACAGAGAACAAAGAAGAGTATTGTGATTTTAGTGGAATTTGTTATCCAGAGAAAACATTTACAGAGAAATACCTTTCTCCAGAAACAATAGAGGATATTGAAACAGCTCTTTGGGACGAAAAAAATGAGTTTGATTGGGCTTGTGAAAGGATTTTAAAGGTTGGTGGTATTATTAACATTAACACAACTGTAAACTTAAATGATTACTCAACTGAGGATAGAAGAGTTATCGAAAAAGCTCTAAATATTATGAAAATAAATTATTAAGGGAATAATATGGAAGAAATTGTTTATGTGTTAGCGGCAGATGGAACGGGAAAAGTTGAGCTGTTAAAAGTTAAAGAAGATGATTTAGAGGAACTTTTAGATGATTTAGCTGGAGATGGGAAAATTTTTATAGAAGTTGTTTCTCCAAAAGTAGAAAACAACGAGCTACATTTAGTTGCAAAAGAATATAAAAAGGGCGAATATGAGAGAGAACTACGCAATTAGACTTAACGAAGAAGTCTATAAAAAAATTAAAGAGAAGCATGAAAACTTCTCTTTGTATATTAGAGCTTTGATAGATAAGGACTTGAATTCAAACAGTGATAATGATTGCTGTGAGAAGTACTTAAAATTAAAAGAAGAGCTAGCAGCATTAAGTAAAAAATATAAATAAAAGGAGAAAATATGTATAAAATAACAATACCAGCCACAGAAACTAGAGTGGTTGAGATGGATTATATAAAATATGCTGAAACAAAAGAAGAAGCAGAACAGATAGCGATGGCGTTTGTTGAAGGGTGTGGGGTAAGTAAATATGTTATTGATGAAATTGAAGATGTTGAAGTTGTAAACTCATATAATCTTGATTTTATGATTGATAGTATTGAAATAGAAGAAATAAAAAAAGAGAATAAAAAAGAATATTCAGGGACTACAATAAAAACAAGATATAGATTAGGTTACAAATTGTTTTATTGCCGTGATAATAAATTACTTCCTGTTGAAATAACAGGTATAAAAATAGAATGTCATAAAAATAACACAAGCATTTGTTATGAGATTTATGGAGAAGATATCCAAGGATATAAGTCAGGTATGAAGTATGTGTCTGTTTGTGGTAAAAAAGCAGAAACTCAATTATTTAGAACACTTGATGAGTATATTGAGTATGTGAAAAGCGTGAATAAAGATATAAAGGAGAACAGATGAAATTAATAGCAAAAGTTACAACAAAGGGAAAAGGTAAAACTTACTCTTTCCCAAAAGAAGAATTGTTTACTAAAAGTATAAATGAGTTGGTAGAAGAAAAACTTAAAGATGCTGTTGTTACAGATTTTGAAGTGAAAAACAATTTAGTAAGTATTGTAGTTGGTGGAGATGAAATTAAAACTATTGAAGTTGACCCGACTGAACTTGTTACAAAAACACTTCAACAAGTTGTTAAAGACAAGTTGAAACTTGGGAGAAAAAAATTTGAGGTAGAGCTTGTGCAGGGAAAGTAAAGAAACTACCACTACAAGAATACCTTAAGGAAAAAGCAAGACTACAAAGAGAATTACTTGCAAAAGGGCCATCTGAAGAATTATATTTTGAAGTATTAAAACTAAAACAGATGGCTCCTATACAAGACACCACAGAAACACTTAAATATAAAGGAGAATAAATGAAGCTGCATGAATTAAAAAAAGGTGATGTAGTAGTAATCGGTGGTATGAAAGCTGTGTTTGTTAAATGTGATGGTGCATTTGCACAGCTTTTCGAGTATGGAAAAGAAATGAAGCCAGACACTATGGCTTTTGTTTCTTGTGATTTTGATGATTTCAAGCTATTAAAAGAAAAAGTTAAATTATAATTAAAAGGATACATATGAGTAATAACATATTTATTGAGGCAGAAGATATAGAAGTTGCTTTTGAAAAAGCTACAAAAGAGTATAAAGAACAAATTATTGAAGAGTTTATAAAACAGCATACAAATGTATTAGATGTTGTTTATGGGAATATCGATAACAAGGGAGATAAAAAAGATATTGGATATATAGAAATATCTACAACTGACTTTGAGTATTACATTGAAGATTTAGATTTTATTTATAACTTGTGTAAGAAAAATGATAGCAAATAAGGAGTTTTAAAATGAAAGTAAAATTAAATGTAGAAGAGAGCAGAAATAGAAATAACAGAATAAACAACACAGAAGTGTTGTATTGTGTTAATGTGAAAATTGTAGAATTGGATATTACTTTAGAAATGAGATTGTTTGCTGTTGAAAACAATAACAACCGAAAACATATTAATAGCACCTGTCAGATGTATGGAAATATTCAAGTTTTACAAAAAGATATTGAAGAATATGAGAGAATCGGGATTGAAGTTATTAAAAAATATTGGAAGAAAAAAAATGACTTCATGAATATAGATAAATTAGAAGATACTTTAAGAGAGAATATTGTTGATGTGATTAAAGAAGATGTATTTGTAAATATAAAGGAAAATTTGGAAAAAGAGTTGTTGTGGAGTAGGTTTGAGTCAAAAGAGGCACTTGAAAAAGTTCTTAAAAAATATGGAATAAGAGAACTCAATGAAGTGGATGAAAGCGGTTTAGTCGCGGACTATGCTTTCATTGGAGCGGTAGACGAAGATGGTTATGGGTATGTAGATATCTACTATTTGAAAATCCCATATGGAGAAAACAAAATACTTGTTACAGGTGTAGAAGTAAATGAAGAATAGTGAATATTGATGAACTAAGTACTATTTAGGTCATCGGTGAAAATTAATAAAAAACATACAGATATTGAAGACAAATCCTTAATTACGGAAAAGTCGCTAACGGCTACTTTTTAAGGAGGTGTCGATGTTTTCGACACCTAAAGGAATTATTAATAAATATTAGATATAGATGATATAGATACTATCGAGGTCATTGATAGTGTTGTAAGAAAAGTTGAAAATATTGTGAAACTTAAAGAAATCTTAAAGAGTAGCCAAGAGCTACTATTAATTCAAAATGTTGTCACTATTAGAAAGACAAAAGGAAATTGAATGAACGAAGTTACAAAATTACATGAAGATTTAATTAGTGAAGAAAGAATTATTACTCTGTATGAGATTTGTAAGATATTAGGAAAAAGACATAATGATGCTGTTAAAATAGTTCAGGAACTCCATAATTTAGAGGGTTTTGGTAGCTACGAAAAAATCGTAACTACAATCCCAAGAGGAAATAATGGAGCTACTCAAGAAATAAAAACATTCTTTTATACTAAGAAACAAGCATTAATGGTTGGAGCGAGACTGGATAATAAAAACATTATTAAATTAGTTAATAAGCTTGAAGAACTCTCTAAGCCTAAAACATTTGAAGAGATTATGAGGGATGCTTTACTTTTAGCAGACAAAAAAGTAAAAGAGCTACAAAATAAAATCCAACAAGACAAACCAAAAGTTGAATTTGCAGAAGCAGTAGCACAAGGTGTAAATGCTGTAAAAATCCAAGAATGGGTTAAAGCAGTTGCATCATCAGAAGGAATTGTAATAGGGCGAAACAAAGCATTTGCTTGTTTAAGAAACGCTGGTTATTTAATGAAAAATAATGAACCATACCAAAGGTATATTGACAATGGTTATTTTGAAGTTAAAGAAACACCAGTAGTAACACCCAAAGGAATTGTTAATAAGTTTACTACACTTATTACAGGTAAAGGTCAAATTAATTTGCTGCATGTTTTAAAAGAATGTGCTAACACAAAAATAATTAAATAAATAAAAAGGAGACAATATGGCAAACTGGAGTAATACATATTTTGAGGCAACAGGAAACAAAGAGAAAGTAGAAAGATTTGCAAAAAGATTTGAAAAAGGATTAGAAGGGGAATATTGGTATGATAATTCTATAGAAGGTATGGATTATTCCATGGATTGTGTGAATATTTATGAAGCCGATGGGTACGTGAGTGTATCTGGGGCTGGTAGATGGAGTGGTCCATATGAGTTAGTTATGAAATGGGCGAAAGATATTGAAAAAGGATTGAAAGTCCATTATGTAGACTATGAGCCAAGTTCAGACTTCTATGTTGAATTTGAAGTAGAAAATGGAATTGTGACAATGGAAAGAAGTACCACATATTACACAAAAGACTTTTTTAAGTGGTTATCTGAAAATGACTTCGATTTTATGGGTGATATGGAGTTTATAGCAGATGATTATACTGTGTTACTTCGTATCCCTATGATTGTGTGGAATATGAAAGAACTTGGTTTATGGGACGAGTTTGTTGAAACATATCTAGATAAAGATGATCAAGAGTTTATAGAAGTAATGAAAGTATTGTCTATTTTGGAAGAAAATAAAGAAGAACTACTTAAACTATGTAAATATGTAAGAGAAAGAGATTTTAGAGAAAGAGTAATGGGTATTGTAGAATCTATAATGGATGAGAAAATAGATGATGAAGAGTCATGTTTAGATATTGATAAGATTGTTGAAGAATCAGTATATTTTGTACGCAATTTATGTGATTATAAAAAAGGAGAAAAAAATGACAGATAAAAATGAAAAAGTATATGTAATCCAAGAACTTGTCTTTAATGAGGCAAGTGGAGCACTATACTCGAACGGGATAGTTGTTCTTGGAAATAAAGAAAAAGCCTTTAACAGATTTAAAGAGTGCGTTGCTTTCTATGGAAAACAAAACGAATATTATGAGAAGGTGATAGAAGCAGAAGAATTTGTTGAGTTCTCAGGAGGTGGGGACATAGAAACGGTTAAAATTAAAATATCTGAATTAGATATTGCCGACGGTATGGCAAATTTCTCAATTTAAAAAAAGAAAAGGACATGAAATGAGAGAAATCAAGTTTAGAGTTTGGTTTAAAAACTATAAAAGATTTATGGATATGGAAGATGAATATGAGCGTTCTTTATATTTAATGGACATCGGTAAAGGGAAATTAGTCTTTGAAAATAATATAGAGAATGGCGGTGGATTAGATTATTTTAATGATAATGGTCACATTCTGTCACAGTATACTGGACTTAAAGATAAAAATGGAACTGAAATCTATGAGGGAGATATAGTAAAAGAAATGGATGATTTGTTTGTTGTTTGCTATATTGACCGTGAAGCAAGTTATTATGCTATACCTTGTAATACAAAAAGCATAGATGAAGATTGTATGAGGTACAAAACACCTTATGAAGCTTTTCTAAATGGGTGTCATTGTATAGAGTTTGATAATTTGTATGACAAACAAGTAGCAGGAAATGTTTATGAAAACCCAGAAATGTTAAAGGAGATAAAATGAAGTTTAAATTTTCAGCATACATAACAGACCCTATTGATGTAGAGAAAGAATTAGAAGAAACCACAAAAAACATCAGTAATTTTGCTTATGATGTTTTTTGTATTACTAATTTAAAAATGATTGGTTATAAAAAATGGGATATTATCCCAGGAAAACCAAATACTTATGCGGTAGCTTGGACAGCAGAAAGTCCAGAAGGAGAAAAAATTCATCAATTTTTGAAAGAATTAGAAGACTATGTTAGCGGTTGGTTATGGCAAATAGAAAGAGAAAAATTAAACCCATAGATTAATAGCATTAATAGAGGAAACTACTTTCTGCGAGGAACTGTAACCAAAAATTAAAAAAGGAGAAATAATGCTTGATTTAAGAAAAGCATCACAAAACTATAAGTGTTTTTATGTGTGGAAAACAGGTGTTGGATTAGAATATGGTGTAAATGGAACTTCACATCATTATTCTATGAAAAAAGGAAGAATGACTAATGAACAATTAAAAGCAAAAGTAATCCAACATATGGAAGAGTTGATAGGTAAAGATGTAGAGTTACAAAATAAGCCAGATAGAGATTTAATATAAAAGGAAATAATATGATAAAAGTAGCATACTTTAGATTTAAAGACACAAAAGAAGTTGTAGCAGTGTTTAACACTGGACCAAGTTGGAATGGTTTTTTAGATAGTTATATGTTTGTTGGGCAACACGGACCTATCAGTAAAGAAACACTTGTTAATGATTGTGATTTAGTATTAGGAACTCCAGAAGATGAACATGGTGATCTTGAGGAGCATCTTAAAGAAATTGCCGGGTATGATGACCTATACAGAGACAATCTTTGGATAATGAAAGAGTTAAGACAGATTGATTTTGCTTCGCTGAATGCAATCTTCGAGCACAATAAAGTGTGGGCAATTGAAGAAGCTATAAAAAATAGTGACCTTGGTATTGAATATGAAATATGGACAAGTGATTGCTCAGACCCAGAACTAAGAATAGATTTGGGAGATTTGGACGAAGAAGAATATAAATTTGTGGAAGAAGAATTAGTTGGAAAAAAAATCCCTTACGGGACAACATATGTTATTTTTTATTAAAAAAAAGGAGAATTAAATGAATAAAGAACAAATAATTGAAAAATTACAAAACAAAGAAATAGATATGAACAACAATGTTATAACAATGGAAGATGTGAAAGGACTAACAAGAGAAGAAGTAGTTCAAATATTAGAAGAAGACCAAGGGATTATAACTGATTGGGCTCTTGAGTATGGAGAGCCAGGTTATGAAAATAATGGAAAAAGTATTTTGTTTGGAGATTGGAACTACATATCTAATGATGTGTTTGATTGGTTAGAAGAGGCATATAATTTAGAATGGAGCGATGAGTGGATTGTAAATTATAACGATTCTGTAGCATTTAGAACACAACCTAATGGTTGGGGATGGATGCAAGCATTCTTCTTAAATGAAGAACTAGAGCCAATTGCTATCGAAGGGAATGAGAAAGAATATATTGAGACAGGAGATTTTATTAATAACTGTCATGCTATTGTAGCAAATGTTAGTGAAGAAAAAATGGAAGAACTTGGTTTTGTTCAAATAAGTCAAGATGACCATTGTTCTGGATGGTATGATTTCTGTGAAGAACCTTGTGTCTTTATTGAGAAGAATATACCACAAGAGCTAATTGATAGTGGTAAGTTAGAGTATGTGTTCTACAACGAAGGAAAAGGCCAATTTTCTATAAATTGGTCGGTATGGGTTAGAGCAGATGAAAAAACATTAGAAAAATTGGGAGTTAAAAAGGAGAATAATAATGAAAAATAATTTAAGATTAGCAGTAGAAGCAAATGATTTTGAGGAGGCTGTAGAGAAAGTTGAAGACATCTACGATTTAGATGATGTTATTAACATTTTCGCAGAAGCTACAACAAAAGGGGAAGAGGTTATTTTAGAATGGGGTGGTTGTGCTCCTTCTAAACACAAGGATGTTGACGATTGCGAATATATTCAAAAGGGCGAAGCTCCTGTAACCCTGGATGATTTAGGTATAGATGAAGATATGTTGATGGATTACATAGAAGACATTTTAGATGAAGAAAGAACTAATGTCTCGTTTAGTGTAGCAGCAAGTGATTTTGACGAAGCTATTGATGAACTTATGGAAGACTCAGATGATGTAATAGAGTGTCTTGCAACATCAAAATATAGAACAATAGATTTATCTTGGGGCGAATGTAGACCTTTTGTTTATAAGGGAAGTGATGATTGTGAATGGATACAATTAGGAAGCACTAATGTAGATATTAGCGATTTCGATATAGATGCGCAAATATTGTTGAAGTATATACACAAAGCTAACCAAGAAAAAAAATAAGGAGATAAAATGAGAAATAAAGAAATATGTTTAAAAGTAAATGCAGATGAAAATATGGATAGAAATGAGTTGTACGAGTTAACAGAAAAATTAGTAGAGACATATGGAAGAGATGTAGTGTTTGAAGAAATTATTAAGGGTTTACCTTCGGATGATCTTGAATTTCAATTGAAAGAAATTTGTAGATTGTACGACTTTTGTAGTGAAGAATAAGTATAAAGAAAGGAAGCAATATGGATATAGAGCAACTGCACAAAATATCTATAGTTCTCAAAGATAAATTTAATGAACAATATAATGTTAGGATTAATGAAGATGATATTGTTGTGTTTTATGAAAGTTTATCAGGGGAGCTTAGAGAAATTGGAGTATCTGTCGATGAATTACTTGAAGAGTACGAAAGTATTTCTTTGAGAGAAGTAGAAAGTGATGATAATAATCCATTGGGTGGCAGTATCAATAACAAAAAAATGCAGGAAGTAATAGATAATACACCACCAAAGGAAATTACATATGAAGATATAGTTTGGGATGGTTTGTCCCGTGTTAGAGCGTGGGAAGGTTCAGGTAAAAAAAGATTGTATTTTAATGTAGTTGGTGTAAGCGATAGCTTACACAAAAGAGGTAAAGTATTTTTAGAATTAGTTATGGGTAAATGGATACCCAATATGAAGTATAATTTAATGGTTAACTTTGCTAATCAATTAAATGAGTTGGAGATTGATGATGCTGAAATAGTGCAAGAACTATATCAACAATATTTAGAAATGTATTAAAAGGAGAAAATATGAAATTTAGATGTTATTATGAAAGTAAAAAAAGATTTGGGTATGCGGAATTAAAAGAAAATAAATGGAATTACGATATCCCAAATGGGACTGAATTTAATTGGAATAAAGCAGAACAATTAATTACTCATGATAACCATAATAAACCTATTTACGAAGGTGATATCGTTTTTATTAAAGAAACTGAAGATATAGGAACACTTGGTTATGATGAAAATAAATGCAAATATTATGTTGGTAATGAATTTACTATATATGACAATGAGGACTTTGTTGAATTAAATATGGTAGTGATTAGTAATGTTCATCAAATGAATGAAAAAGTTCATTCTGTATATGTAGGTGGAGGAGAAGCTAATGAATATCTTTTAGATTTAGAAAAAGCATTAGAGTTAGCCTTTTCTTACAAAAATGATGACTATGATGATGTTTGTGTGTCTATTGATTAAAAAAAAGGAGGAAAAATGAAATTTTTAAAAATAGGAAACAATGTAATTAATATAAATAGTATAACACAAATATTTATATCAGAAAATAGTTCTGATTCTAAGTTTGAAATAGTTGTATTTTACTCTGGGTATGGAACTGATAATATAGAAAAGTCTAAACAGGTAGGATACTATAAAAATGGTATGAGTTATGAAGAGGCAAAAAAAGAATTAAGTTTACTTTATAAAAAATTAAACAAAGGAGAATAAGATGGTGTTAGTAGGTTACGAAAATGTTTTTAGTTTTAATGGTGAGTTTGACTACAGTATGTTGGTTGTGAAAGGTGGTAAAGTTAATAGTCTAACAGATGTTTTTAAATATGTATCTTTAGATAATTTTGTAGACAGAAGAGAGTCATATGACTCTGTAGTTGTAAATGTAAATAGTAAAGATAATTTAAAAGATATTTTTAAATATAAGTCTAATGTAATAAATAAGACAACAAAATCAATAAAAATGGTTATCACATATTGTGATAAAAGATTTGAGAAGCATATACCTTTTTTAATTAAGGAAGGTCAACAATACGAAAAGACTTTCAAAAATGTTAGCTTGACTTTCGAGTATGCTCCATTTGATGAGGTATGTATAGAAAGAGATGAACTTGTTGATTTTCTTAAAGAAAAGTATAAAATGTCAGACAATGACATTAAAGAATTTATTGAAAATTTAAAGGGAGAAAAATAATGAACAAAAATACACAAAAAGAATTAACAGATAACTTAAGAGATATTGCAGATGAATTAGAAGAAAACAATAAAGAAAGTAAAGCAAACTATGTAAGAGAAGCGGCAGATGTTATTCAAGAACCTGAAATTATTACAGGAATTTTATTAAGAACTGAGGAAGAATTATTAAATAGTGAAACTATTGTTGTGAACTTTAACAATTTAGCAGATGCTGAAAAATGGTTTGAAGCAGAAAAAGAAAAAATCAAAGAAGAGATATTTAATGTTGCAGCAGGGGAAGATGTTGATGATTATGTTAGAGAAGAAGATATACATACTTATACTGTAGATTTAGAAAGTGTGGCATTTTCTTTAAGATTATGTGATGGGCGTTTCAATAAAGTAATGGTTAGTGGATTTTAAGTCATCTAAAGGAGAAAAAATGGCAAATAAAAAGAGAAGAAAAATTACTCAGAAAAAAGAATATAAAAAAGAAAAAGCTTTAATGTTAATGGCTTTTTCTTATTTACTTCAACTGAAAAATCAGGCTAAATTAGAAATCAAGGCATCCGAATGTCATGGTAAATATGACATAATTGCACTTAGAATATATAAATGGTTAGAAAACTTAAGACCTACATTTGCAACAAAAAAGATTATGGACTATGTTTCAAAATGTATGGATATTAGGGTGTATAAAAAATATTATAATGGGAACGAGCCGAGGGAGGATGTTTTTAATGTAGGACTACTATATTTTTATATATTTCTAGAATTCTTAAAACATTCAAATGTTAAATTCTTTATACCACCAGTAACCTCTGATGAAGTTGTAGAATTGTTAGATTGGTATAACGAAGATAATAAAATAGATAAAGAAGCCTTAATATTTGCTTATAGAGCTGGTATGGCAATAGCTCCAGATAAAGCAAGTATCTTAAAGCTTAAATCTGCATTAGGTAGACTTTATGGTGGAGTGGATTTTAAAGAGATAGTGAATACACAGAATGAAACAAGAGAAAAAAGTGATGTAGAAGGGGAAAAGGAAAAATAATGACAAAGAGAGAATTAATTGAAGAAAATGAACTACTAAAAAAAAGAATTAAAGATTTAGAGGATAACCCGAATAACATCAATGTAAATCGGGTAAATGTATTGTTAGAAGAAGAGCAAGAACTTCTTATTTATAAGGATCAAAATAGAGAAAACGCTATTGTGTTACAGTTTACTGCTAGTGCTGCTATTATTCCACATGCTGGTAATAGTTTCACAGTTGTATACAACAAAGAATGCTAATAATTAAAAGGAGAAAAATAATGAAAAAAGAAACTAAAAAATGTCTGTATTGCGGTAAAAAAGGATTAAAACAGGACGAAGTTCATTTCCCTTGTCCTATCTGCGGCAATGGAATGTGTGATGAGTGTTATGAACAAGACAAGGGAACAGATGAACAAGTATTTGATATAGATGAGTTAGATGATATGGAAGATGGGTTCTATAGTTTTGTGTTATCTAAAAGTGGAGGATGTACAAGGTTGATATGCTATGAATGTCTTGAAAAATTAGATGTTGAATTTAGAAAAAAAGTAAAAGGAGAATAAAATGGCTAATCAAGAAAGTAATGGTTTTACAGGGTTAACCCAAGTTATGTATATTGACCCTGCATGTACTATAAAAGACAAGGAGGAAAAGGAACCATTAAAAGCTTTAAAAAGAATATTAGACGGTGAAGGAGTTTGTTATTCAGAGTTAAAAAATGAAGAGACTATAGAGGTAAAGGTTGAAAACTTACCTGGTGTAGTTAAATTGTTATTGGAGCACTTTAATATAAAAGGACATGTTCATGATGCAGAATATTTTATATTCTGGGAAGACAAGTAAAGGAGAATGTTATGAGAGAATGTTTGGAAATAAAAAGACTGAATTGGTTTGATGGAGATATAGTGTTTTTAACAGATGCCCCAGATAATGTTATTGAAAGTAAAATTAAAGTTGCATTAGAAAAAGGAGAAGATGAGTTTAACGAACTTGTCTCTCTCTTAAAGAAAGAGGGTTATGTTGTTAAGTTGTTTGATGAAGTTGTTACAGACTTCGATTTTTAAAAAAAATAAAATAAATAAAAAGGAAAATTCAATGTTTGATTTAAAAAATTTAGTAAATACAGTGGAAGCGTGGAGAAAGTTTAAGTTTAGTGTAGAGTTTACTAAGAGTGGAGCAAGAGTGTATGTTGAAAGCAGAAGAACAAAATATTTTGTAAAAGGATATGGGTATGATAAAACTTCTGCCCTTGTAGGAAGAATGGTAAATGACCTAATAGGAGAACAAAAGTATAATAAAGAAGTATATGGGAACAATGGTATGTTCTTGTCTGAAGGTGGAGTTGGAACAGACTCAATAATGGCGTCGCTTAAAACAATAGGGGTAAAATTGGAACATGTATATAGTGGAAAATTATATGATGTTTTTGAGATAGATTTAAGCAAAGTTAGTTTTAACGAACAAACTAAAAAAGGAGAAAGATAATGAGAACAGAAATTGAAGTAAGAATGGATTTGAGATATGTGGCTGATGAAATTGTGGCTGAATGTGAAGCATTAGATGCAATAAAACCAACAAAAGCAGGAATGAGAAGGTTAAGAAAATTAACTCTTGAGATTGAGAAATTAGGTAAAGAATATAGAAAGTCATCTGTAAACAAAGAAAATGGAGATGAAAGATGACAAGAGAAAAAAAAGGATAACAAATGGATATTATTTACAATGCTGGAATTAGGGGAATAGATGACGACAAGTATCCAATAATTATCGAAAGTATTGACTCTATCGATACTTTCAAAATATTGCTACTTATTCTGTATAATAATGAATTTTACGATTTCGTTAAAGATTGTGAAACTCCAGGAGAATTCAGAAGTCAATGTCTTATTGAATTTAATAAATATATCCAAGACGAGATTTCTATCTCGTGGAGAGAAGCTTTTTCATATATAAAATCAAAACAAATAAAGGAGAACGAATGACTGTAAGAGAAGCAATGTTAAATATTGAAGGGCTAAGATTACCAGAAAGAGGAGACGAAGGAACGTCTGATCCTATTTTTATAGTCTATGATAGAATAATAAAAATGCCAGAAAAAGCAGCTTATGAATTGGAAGATGATGATAGAGTGGAATACTTACCAGAAGTATCAGATTGGGCTTTTAAGGGAACATACGATGAAGAAACTGGCGATTATGAAGCGGTTCCAGACGAATGGCTTATTGAAGAAGGGTATGCTATTTGGGAACAAAGGTTCTATGGTGTATTTCTGACGAGAGCAGAAGCCGAAGAAGCAATAAGAGAAAGGCATTATGCTCTAAACAATCCATATATCTTTTGCGAGAGCATGTATAGAAGCAGTAATGTAATCAAACAAATTCTTAGATTGTATAAGAAAGCTACAGAAGATGGGATTCTTGTTGGGGACTAAAAGGAATGCTAATGAAAAACTGTGCAGGTTGTGTCTATGGGGAGTATAAATATTGTAAAGTAAGTAAAGATTATGAAATTGTTTGTTATGAAAGCGGCTATATGGAAAAGAAGCAATTAAACGATTATTGCAACAAATTTAAACAAAGAAAAATAAAGGTAAAAAAAAGAGATGCTGATATTTTAAGATATATTGTTCTTATGTTTAAAAATTGTAAAATCATAGAGCCTCGCAACAAAATAGGAGATGGTTACCTTGGTGTGAATTTCTTTAATAATTTTAAAGAAAAGTTTTTCAAAAATAAAACAGACTACCAGGTTGATTATCAGGTGAGTAAATATTTAAAAAAACTTAGAGAAATAGGTTTTATTAAACATAATGGAAGAGTTAAATTGGGAGAAGATTGTGTAGGCACAACTTCTTCTTATTGTTTGTTAGAGAAATAGATTAAATCCAAAAGGGGTTAGATTGAATCGAACTCCTTATGCTTTTTAGGTATTGAAAATATATTATAAGGAAGAAATATGTTGTATAGTTATAGTGCAGATTTAGGAACTGTTATTGATAAAAAAAAACTTTGTGAAGTTAATTTTAATTTTCCATTAGTAAAAGATACTGTTAATGAAGCAAAAAAACAAATAGATATGAATTGTTTGAAAAAGGTAGTGATTGATACATTAGTAGAATATGAAGAAATAGTTAAAGATATTGACAATATTCATAAAGAACTAACAAGTAATCATTTTAACTATATATTAAAGTCTGTTGAAATGATTAACAAATTAACAAATTTTAATAGTATCAAAGCAAAAGCAATTATAAATATAGAATATAAGAGCAATAAAGTAAAAAATATATGTTCTTTTATTACCTATGTTTCAGCTAATGCAGTATATTCTGTTTTTAAACCAAAAGAACATAAAAAATTAATGGAAGAATTAAGCGAGATATGCAGTATTATAACAAGACTCGATATTGAAGATACAAAAGAATGTGATTTCTTATCACTTAAAAATATGAAAACATTTGGTGCTGACTCAAGAGATGGGGAAAGCATTTTTCACAGGGTTAGAGGGCATATTTTGGAATTAAAAAAACAAGGATATTTAGCAAATTTAGATAATGAAGGAGAGTAAATGAAAGAAAAAATAATCAAATGGATCAAAGAAAACAAACGTTTTATTACGTTTGAAGGTAACAATGAAGATCATGTAGATGTATATATGTTTAGGGTGAGCACAGGTTTTGTTTTTAATAATGAAGAAGAAGTTGTTTTTATTGAGTATAACCAAATAGAGAATAATGTAGAAATAATACTAAAGGGTTTTACAATATTTTCTAAGCCTAATATGGTGTTTGTTACAAATGACCAAGAATTAATAGATATATTAAAAGATGTGTTATCACTATACAATCAGCACACTTTTAATGTTGTTGATAGTGGATTTCTTATAAGAATAGATGAAGAAGAAAACTTCAGAAAAGTTAATGGAATTGTGGGGCTTAAAGAAGACTTAATGAATGAAGCTGCAGATGAAGCTATACCAGAAATGGAAAGTTTTGTAGAAGAACTAAAGAAGAAAATAGAAAATAAAAAAACATTCTACGTTAAAGCTACGTTAAAGCTAGAATATGTGGATGATTATATGTTTGTAGAAATTATTAAACTTTGAGAAAGGTAAAAAAATGAAAGAAAAAATGAAAACAGGAAAATTACCTTATTTAGAAAACGAAGACTATCATAAGTTACCTGCGATATCAGCATCAAATATTAAAATGATGAAGATATCAAAAAAATTATACGATGTAAAAGATATGCTTATGAGAAAAGAGTCTCCAATTATGGATATTGGAACAGCTTTACATGAGTATTTATTAGAAAGAGGTAAGTTTAAATTATCTAAATATAACTTTACTCAATCTCAAATAGAAGCTCTTAATTGTATGTTAAACAATGGAAGAGTAATGTTTGATGATGTGTTAGAAGGTTCCGAAAGAGAAGTTAGTTTTGTGGCGTTTGACGAGGCAATTAACATGTATAGGAAGATTAGATGTGATGCATATAATGAAAAACTTGGTATTGTGTTTGATGTAAAAACAACAAAAGCAACAACACCGAGACAATTTAAAAATGACGCCTACAATCTTGGTTACCATATTCAAGCTGCGTTTTATGTTGATACATTAAATATATTGGGATACAACGCCAAGTATTTTACTTTTTTAGTTGTTCCTAACCAATCACCATTTATACCATATGCATTAAATTGTAGTCAAGATTTTCTTGAACATGGAAGAGCACAGTATTCAGAAATAATTTACGATTATTTAGAATACAAGAAATCAGGTAGCCCTATTGATTTTGGGGTTTTAGATTTACCTGATTATGTAAAAAACAATCTATATAAAGGAGAAAACTAATGGAAAATAATAAAAAAAATGATATAATGTTGCAACCAAACACTAGTATTGTTGATGAGAAAATAGATTTTATTAAAGAATTTAATGATTTAAAGAATAATAAAATTGTGCAATTAGCAGTATCTTCTGTTATTTATTTATTAAAAAGGAGAAAAAAATGAAGACAAAGCTAGACAAAATTAAAGAAATTATTAATGATAAAGGAAAAAATAAAACATCGGTAAACGATGAAATTGCGTTTTGCCTATTAAGGAATGGCTTCAAGAAAGTAAGCCATTTTACCTATATTTATGAATTTAACATAAGCGGAAGAACTATTAGTTATATTTCTGTGGAACTTAAGGAAAAAAATCGTTATGTTATTAAACACGACAATAAAAAAATTGAAGGAAAAGGGGATATAAATAATATTGTTGATGATATGAACAGAATATTGGAAGGAGAAAACATTGACATTAGTAATGTATGATATGGAAAATATAAAAGTCTCAAAAAGAAATGTGTCTAAAGTAGCTAAAAGATTTGATATTTTAAAATTAAAAAATGAAATAGAAGACCACTGTAAAGATGGTTTTTATAAACATGTTGCATTTTTGAGTGTTTATAGCAATAATACAAACAATTTTCAAACAATGCTTAAGACAAACGATTTTGAGATTATCAGCAAAAAATCAGTATTAAAAAAAGCAGATTTTAATGGAATGAAGTATACATATAGAGACTCGGATATTGACGCTAAAATAGTTAATTATGCGCATTGTTATTATAAAGAGTACGACACAATAGTGTTTGTTACAGGTGATGGAGACATGTATACAGTTATGAAAAGAATATCAAACCAGAAACACTTAATAGTATTTGGCTGGGAAGATAATACTGCAAGAAAAATTAAAGACAATTTTGAATATGTTAGTTTAGACGAATTAGTAAAAAATAATAAAATTTAAGGAGAAAATATGAATTACTTACAAAGAAAAAAAGAAATAGAAAATCTTAGCGACGAAATGAAAATATTAATTAAGAAAAATTATTTTCCTGCAAATGCCAGTATTGCGGATATGCAATTTTGTATGGGAATAGCTAAAACATTTGATCTAAATCCTATGAGAAACGAGATTTATTTTGTTGAAAGAAGAAGTAAGGTAAATGGACAATGGGTCAATAAAGTCGTTCCCATGATAGGGAGAGATGGCTTTCTTTCTATTGCCCATAAAAGTGGTAAATTTGAAGGTATGGAAACAAAAGCCGAAGTAAAAGAAGTTCCTGTTCTTATTAATGGTGTATGGGAAACAAAAAAAGATTTAGTTGGTATTTGTTCTGTTTACAGAAAAGACACTTCACATCCTTTTACAGTTGAAGTTACTTATACTGAATATGTTCAGAAAAACAAAGATGGATCACCTACATCTATGTGGGCAACTAAACCAATTACAATGATTAAAAAGGTTGCTGAATCTCAAGCGTTAAGAAAAGCGTTCTCTGTAGCTGGGTTATATTCTGAAGAAGAAATAGAAATAGTAGACACTCCTGCTATGGAAAATGAAACAAAAGAAGAAGATATAAATAAAGTTATGGCAAACAATAAAACAGAAAAAGAAGAGGTTAAAGATGCTGAGATAGAAAAAGAACAACAACAAAAGAATGGAGATAAAGAAGCTGATAACCAAAACATTCCTGATATCGATGAGGTTTTAGATGATGAAAGTAAGTAATTACTTTTTTTATAAAGAAGATACTGATATTGAAGTTTTTAAAGAAAAACTTTTAGCCTTTCAAACTATTGTAGATAAAATTAAAGTAGTATTCTATATTGCTGATAAAGAAAACAACTTACTAATACAAATGGACAAAAACAAACACATAACAATGAGTATCCAAGAAGGTTGGGAGTTTTTTCCAGAAGCGTTCAATATAAAAAGTTTATATATTGACAATGAATATCCTTCTGATATAGAATTTATGTTTAATAGTGGCGACAATAAATTGGTTTGTGTATCAGTCCATACAAAAGAAAGACACTTTTTGTGTTTTTCAAATAATGATTACATAAAACAAATTCAAAAAGACAAATAGTCTTTTGAATGAGAAAAATTAGAAAATGTGGGGTATTATCCCCATTATTTTTTTTAGATTAGCTTTTTGGTATAATATATTAAAAAAAAAGGATTAGTATGGTAGATATAACGAACGATAAAGATTTATCTTTTTTAGCAATAGCTATAGAGACAGCCCCAATAAAACCACTTGAATTATTAAAAACAGCAAATGTTGAAGAACCTTTTGAAGAGTATTCAAACGATGTTTTTGCTGATCCAATTAATAAGCAATTCCCAATACATACCCCTGAACATACAGCAATAAGTGCACTATATTTATATAAACAAGCTAGTGAAGCAGATTTAGATATAAAAGAGAGAGTTAAAGATGCTTTAAATGAATGGGGTATATCCGATTTAAGTGTTTTACTTGATGGAGAACAACCTTTAACAAAAATGGCTAGTAGTGATTTATATTTAATGCCTAGTAAAAATAAATTTCCTGTTTATGACGCAGAAGGGTTAACTAAAGTAGCTAGTGTTGTTGGAGGGTATCTTAATACAATGAGTATTTCTGATAGGGTAGAAGTGTCTTCCAATTTAATTAAAACTGCAGAAGAATTTGGAGTGTCTTTGGAAGAAGTTCCACAATGGGCATTAGTTTACGGACAAGCATTGTCTTCTGATTTACATAAGACTGCCGAGGCTATAAGTATTAGACATGCCATAACTAACCATGATGGTTATAAAAATATATTAACTAAAATTGCTAAACTAAAAAACAAAGTAGGGGATATTAGTTATGATCCTGAAATAAATAGAGGAATAGCATTTGAGATGATGGAATTAGATAAAGTAGCAGGAGTAACATATGAAGATGTTCCAGATGTTTTTATAAGTGTTTTTAATTCAACTAAACAAAAAGAAAAAGATGAAAGTGTGTTAAGTAAAATAGCTAGTGAAGAAGGTGTTGTTATTGGTGATACAGAATTTTATAAAAGCGATGTAATTGATTTTATAGAAAACGGTAATGCTGTTGATGTGTTTGGTGAAGATTTATGTAAAGAAGCTTCAAACAATGGTAGTATAGATGCAGAACATTTGCTACAAAATGTATGTGATTTACCTTACGAGGCTCAAGTGATTATAGCTGAAGGGTTAAAAGATAAATAATGACAAGTGCATTGGGGAATAAAAGCAATATAGATTTTACAACACCAGGAGTATTAATAGCAGATAGTGATCAAAACTTTGTTGAGTCTATAATTGACAAAAATGCTTATGATAACTATTATGTTGTTGAGTTTTACACTCCTCATGATATAAGGGAAGGAATATATTCTGTTGATTTAGATATAAAAACCCAGAACTATATTGATAAGAATAATATATTAGAATTATGTAATGATGCTACATCCTCTAATTCTACAAGTATTGTAAGTGAAATTAACTTTGGTAACAAAGATAAAGAATTTTTTGGTTTGTTAAACAAAGGAACATCTTCAGTAGAAATAGATATTGAATATAGAGATAATGTTGTTTTTATTATAGGTGCGTTAGTGATTAGAGATAGCGCCTTTATTAAACTAAATGAAAATTATTATTACCCTTTTAGGGTAATAGGAAATAAAGGGAAAGTTGAAATTAATGGTGCTAAAAAAATGATTTACAATATTAAAGGAATAATATGATTACAAAAGCAACTAGAGAAATAATGAAGTTTTCAGAAGAAATAGATTCTTTTAAGGAGTTTTTATTAAAAATAGATAAAAAAACTAGAAACTATATTTTATCAACGAATGAAATAGAACCATTAATCCTTTATTATGCATTTTTAGCAGAACATTCCACTAATTCTTTTAGTATGGACATAAAGGCAATAGAAAAATATATGAGTAGTTTTTCTGTTGAAAATGGAAATAAAATTAAAGCTATGACTTCATTGCTTAAAGATGATAGAGTTTTTACAAATATGTTTGGGTTATCTGGGTTAATAGAAGTGTTTAACAATAAAGAAGTTAATATGGGAGTAGTGAACCCTTATAAAGTAAATGAGATAGCATGGGCTTTTATTAATATAATAGGTATTAGAGGTGCTTCTAATTTTCCATTTAAAGGGAATTCATTAAAATATATCCAAACATGTATAAAATGGGATTCTTGGGAAATGCCACCAGTGTTTTTTAGTTTTCCAATTATAGTAGATATGTTTGAAACACCACAGGTTAGACTATATAAGTCTATTATGCCTAAAATATCGAAAATGAATTTAATTGAGTTAAGAGATATAGGGCATAATATAGAACCTACAGATGTTATAACTAACTATTTATTGAAAACCTCACAAGAAGTTAGTTATTTGATAAAAAAATTAAACAATGTTAATAGTCAAATAAAATCAATTTATGAGTTAAGTTAATGTCAAAAATAATTACTCCTAGTCAATTTGCTCAATCCTCATTAATGTTAAAAGGGAAGCCTTTTAGGTTTGATTTACATGCTCCTTTTGAAGAGGTATATAATTGGCCTACAGATGCTGTTATTCTTAAAACAGCAAGACAAGTTGGTAAATCTACAATGTTAGCTGGTAAAGTTGTTACTTCTTCAATGTTAGGTCCAAATAGAAGAACATTTTATGCCTCTACATCTGAAAGGCAAGCAAGAGAATTTGCTAGAGTAAAACTTAATGAATTTCTTGCTCGTTCGCCAATAGCCAGAAAGTATCTTTTAAATAAACACAGTTATGATGTAAAAGATAGTCTATTTGATAAAAACTTTTCAAATGGTAGTGGAATTACTATTTCGTATATGAAAGATAATGCAGACAGAACAAGAGGTTATTCGGCAGATGATTTATATCTTGATGAGATACAGGATATGGATCCAAACGAATTACCTGTTGTTCTTGAAATTTTGTCTGCTTCATTAGACCCTAAAAAAATATTTGCCGGTACACCTAAAACAGTAGAAAATCCTATAGAAGTTATTTGGCGTAGGTCTACCATGCATGAAATATTTTTTAAATGTCCTTCTTGTAACAAATGGCATAGCATAGGATATAGTAATATAGGTAAAAAAGGACCTATATGTTCTAATTGTGGTAGTTTACTGAATATGTCTAAATTCCATATTGCACCTACAGCATCTTCTCCATATAAAGCTAACTATTTAGGAATTAGAATACCTCAACCAGCATTAAAATTGCATTATGGGTTTGAAAAAAAATGGAAAGATGTTTTACAAAAGTACGAAGAATACGATGAAGCAAAATTCAACAATGAGGTATTAGGTATATCTTTTTCAAAAGGAACAAGATTTATTACAAAAGAAGATATATATAATAACTGCAACCCATGGGGATTAATGGAAGAAAACTTTCAATCTCAAAGAAGAATGTTTGATGTTGTTGTTGCTGGAGTGGATTGGTCTGGTGGAGGTAGTGATTTTACATCAAAAACAGTATTAACTGTTTATGGTCGTTTGGCTGGAGATAGTAGACAGAGGTTGAGATTAATTTACTATAAAATATATCCGGCGCAAGATTATATGGTAACAATAAAAGATGTGGTTAGAAGGCTTAGTTTTTATAGACCAATGAAGGTGGGAGTTGATGCCGGTGAGGGGGCTTTAAATAATTCATATTTAGCAGATGCATTAGGTGAGATTATACAACCTTTCAGGTACGGTAAATTTGACAAAATGATTAAATTGTCTGCGGATAAATTAACTATCTATTTAGATAAAACAACAGTTATTGATGATTATTATAAGGCCTTAAAGGGAAGTAAATTTTTGTTTCCAAAAGAACAATTAATGGTGGAACCAACAGAACATTTACTTTCTGAGCATGAGCATGTAACAAAGTCAGGTTACAGAATATGGCAAAGAGGTGTTGCTCCGGATGACTTTTTACACTCATCTGTTTTTGCTTACAATGCTTATAAAATTGCTGTAGGGGCAGTTAAATTCTATTGATTTTGATATAATTTATAAAAAAAGGATTTATATGTTTGGTGTTCTTAACGGTAATTATAAAACAAAACAAGAAAAGGGAACAATGTCGGAACAAGGATGGAAAACTATATCCGATTTTTCAGACTACGAGGTTCACCCAGAATATGGAATAAGGAGTAAAAAGAGAAAAAAAATACTAAAAGGAAGAATGTGGATGGGGTATCCACGTGTAACACTAATGAGAAATGGTAAAAAAAATGAGGTAAAAATACACAGGATTGTTGCTAAAGAATTTATTGAAAATAAAAATAAAAACACTCATTGGATTGTTAATCATAAAGATGGCAATAGAAATAATTATAAAGCTTCTAATTTAGAATGGGTTACACCATCTGATAATCAAATAGATAGATGGGCTAGAGCAAGAACAGGTTGGAATGTTAAATATGAAGCTGAATACCCTCTTAAAAAAACAGCTAATGAAAAGTTAAGCAAAATTCTATTAAAAAACACTTGACAGAAAACAAAAAAAAATATATAATTCTTTTCTGAAAAACAGATTTTCCCTATTTATAGGGTGTATTTATATACAACAACTTTTTTAAGATTTTACATATCTGGAAGCTTGGCTGAGCGGTCAAAGGCAGCTGGTTGCTAATCAGTCGAGGGTAACACCTCCATAGGTTCGAATCCTATAGCTTCCGCCATTTAAATTATGCTTCTGTCGTTTAAGTAAGACACCTAAGGAAAATAGGAAATGTGGGTTCATATCCTACCGGAAGCACCATAGTTTTCTAATCATTTAAATGATTTAGCTTTACTACCCACCTTTTTGGTGGGCACTCCTTTTATTCACCCATAGTTCAGCTGGTAGAACAATCGGCTGTTAACCGGTATGTCCCAGGTTCGAATCCTGGTGGGTGAGCCATTAGTCCCTGTAGCTCAGTTGGATAGAGCGGCTGGCGAAAGCTGGCGCGTCACAGGTTCAAATCCTGTTAGGGGCCACTTTACATTAGAGGGGTGGGTGAGTGGTTTAAACCGTTTGCTTGGAAAGCAAATGCAGTTAATTCTGCCGCAGGTTCAAATCCTGTCCCCTCTGCCAGTTTCTCACCTACTGTTAAGTAGAAAGAGGTGGTTTTCGTTAAACCTGTTAGCGAGCTTAAATTGGGATGTAGCCAAGTGGTAAGGCATCTGGTTTTGATCCAGTGTATCGTAGGTTCGAATCCTACCGTCCCAACCAATATATATAATAACTTACTCAAAAATGTCTTGAGTTGTAAAATTAATATTTTCCCATCTAGCATCTATATTAATATTACAGGAACCTTGTGTTGTCGTGATATCTAATTCCATTAACAAAGTATTACCTATTTGTTCTATGTTACTAATATCTACATCAACAATATTGTATTTATCCATTAAATGAGTTTCGTTTTTTATATAATAAATTACTTTGTGTTTATTAAAATAATCCCCAATATTCTTAATTAAATCACTACCGTAATTTGGTTTTAATGGAGAGGAATTTTTAGAAGTAAACAATTCTATTATGTAATTTTCAACCCCTGATATATTGTGTTTTTGTTTTTTATCAGTATTTTTGTTTTTTATTTTTAAATTATCTAAAAACATATTATTCCCTTATTGTGTTTTGTCTTTCAGAGAAAGAATTTATATGGTTGTCAATATTTTTTTTTATTTCATAGAATTTAGTTTGTTTTATATTGTATTTGTTTTGAACAACAGAAGGATGTTTTTCTTTTAAATATAGGTCTGTTGCCACTTTTCTGTGCAAAGGATCATTGATACTATTTATAATCTCTTTAGGGGTATATTTTTCTTGAATTGCTCCCGAACCTTCAGTTTCATAAATGTTCCTACTTGTTCCATCAACCATGTAGAGCATATTTTTTGCTTTTTTTTCAGTTATTTTTAATTCTTTGGCCAATTCTTTTTCACTTGGGTAATGTCCGTAAGTATCTTGGTAATCTAAAATAATTTTCTTTGCTTTATGCATTGTTTGTAATTGGTTTTCTGGAATATAAACGGTCTGATGACTATTAACTTCTCTATATAGTTGCTGTAGCTGCTGATTTAGATAAGTTTTTATATTACCTTTTGATGGGTTCCAAGTTTTTAAAGCATCTCTTGCTATTATTTCAGCCTTAGTTCTTAATATGTTTTCATTGTAATGGTTTTTATATTTGTTTACATGATACTCTATTTGGGAATTTATTTGAGCATTTAATTTAGGGTCATCAGTAATTTGCAGCATAACAGTCTCCTTTGTCTTGAATATATCCATTGTCTATTTCGTCTACACTTGCTTCAGTAATTTTACCTAAGTCATCTATTGTGTAATCACTATCTGTAATAGCTCCCATATTGTATACATAAGGTTCTCCTCCACCTAAATCCAATAATTCAGTAGAAAAATCGCACAATTTACCACAATCGTATTCAAAAGAAGAAGGGTCAAGAATATTACCTAATTCACTTAAATCAGTATCTCTTGGTACCCATTTTCTAAAACCAGATATCTGCGTTTTTACTTTATAAGCACCTATTTCTCTGTTTTCGCCTGTATATGAAGAACCTATCACTACAAACATGTAGAAAAAAGGCAAATCCTCGTTTGTTAAAGGTAGCAATGTTGTTTCTTCCGGAGACAAATAAATATTAACAGAATTGTCTTTTGAGACTATTTTTTTAATAAAATAACTATCTTCATCTAATGTTAGTCTGTCTTTCTTGAAAACAACATGATTTATATCGTACAAAGATAAATCCATTGGTTTCTCATTGCCATATTCATCAGTTATTGTTAGAGTAATATCTTTGTGATATGAATTGTATATGTTTATTTTTTCAGCCATATTATAACCTTATTGTTTTTGGTATAATTATAACAAAAAAGAAGAAGGATGTATTTATGGCAAAAACACTATTAATTAGATATGGATACAAAGAAGACTTTGAAAGAATTAGACTCCACGTTAGGGAATTTGGATTTGTAATGGATACCGATGAAGTGCTTATTGGAACAAGTGATGGAAATAAAATTTTACCAAATCAGAAAAAAGTGCAATCTTTGATAAAAGAAGCATTATCTTCTTACAAGATGAAACAAGGTGATAGAGATTTTATTTTAAACAACATATTACCTGGTGAAACTATGTTTAATTCTACTAAACAAAGAATTAATTTTTTAAATCCTGTTAATAATAAAATTCAAACATATGTTACAACAGAAGATTTAATTCGTAAAGAACCTGCAACAATTAAAATTACAGATGATGATATAGATCATGACGATGATGACTCTGTAACACTAACTGATTTTAATAGACCTATAGTTATGGTGTATTATAATGGTGTGTTAGTTACTAACCATGAAGACGACAATCATTGTTACACATATAAACCAGAAGACCAAACAATAAAAATAAAAAATTGCTCAGAAGGAGATTTATTAACATTTTATTGATTTTTTGGTAGAATACAATAAAAAATAAAAAAAAGGATACTTAATGATTAGTAGAAATCAAGCGATGGAATTTCATAATATTATACAAAAAACACAAAGTGTTGGGGGAATGAAAGGTGTTGTTGAATTAAAGATACATGATAAAAAAGGTAATTTAGTTGATATTCAAAAGCTGTATGAAGGGTATGATATTGACGATAAAATGTTTAACCTGTCTTTAGAAACCGCTAAAAAGATTATGGCACACGTTATGGCAGGTAATATGGATTACAAATTAGCTAAAGTTGCGTTTGGTAATTGTGGACATGACTTTGATAATACAAAAAAGAAAGTAGATCCTGTTGTTACTGATATTGAATTAAAAGCAGCTGAATTAATAAAAAAATCTCTAAACGATGATGATATTGATGATTTCACTTATACTCATGATGATGTAAAACATAGAATTGTGTATATAGAAAAAAATATAACAGCTGCAAATATTAGTTTTGGCCCAAGTGGAAATACTTTTACTGTAGAAATGCCAATATCATACGATGACTTTAATCTTAGAGATGGTGCTCAAGATGACGAAAAAAATCCTTTTGTTGATGCTAATGTTTCATATGACTATGTTATGAGTGATGATACATTAGGATTGTTTAGGAATGTAGATGATGATGGAAATATAAAAGATCCTGGAACAAACACTGAGGTTGTTCAAAAGCAAGATGATGATGATAATGATGTTTATAGATTTATCAATGGTTTAGATAGTGATGGTAATGTGGATGTAGACAATGGAGGAACTAGACCACAGGAAATATCAGAGATACTTTTATGTGCTAACATAGTAGGTTCTGGAGAGGATGATGACCCTTATGAAAAATTAGCTTCATCAAGAGTAACATCAGGACTTTTAGTATTCCCAGAAGGGTTTAACTTTACTTACAGTTGGACGTTAAGCTGGAATTTGGTTGATTAATGGTAATAATCGAACACTACCCAAAGACATTTACAAGCAGTGAATTTATTCCCCCTGTTTGTTTGTCTAATAAAAATACTTATAGCGTGTATTATGAATATTTTTATCAGACAATTGAAAGGCAGAAGTTAATAGCAAAATTATTTGATATTGGAGATAATATGATAGATATAAAAGAAATAAATGAAAAAGAATTAAGTGTATCTGATTTGAATAAAATAATTGACATTATTAACATTAACTTCAAAACTTTAAATGATTTTATTGTTGAAAATAATGCACAAATAAATAAACAAAAATATAGTGAAAATACAGCAATAAAAGCATATTTTTTTGATTTAAATAAAACAATGGATGTTGTTATTCAAGATAATAAGATTAGTATTGCCGGGGGAAAAAGTAAAATAACATATTCGGTTGCAACTGAAGAAGTTGATTATGGTAACTGATATAAACAATAAATTAAAATCTGTTTATGATAAACAAAAAAAAGCATATTTGTTAGCTAACAAATTGTCTTATTATAACAATGAGGATATTATAGATATCCCATATTACAAAATTAAATCAAATGTACCTAAGATAGATATAAAATTAGAATATTTGTATTTAACTGATAAATATTTATCTGAATTTCATGAGAATAAATTTGTTACAAAAAAAGTTATTGAAAATGTATTTATCCATGAATACCAAAAAATAAATAGTAATAGTAGTTACTTTAAACAAACAATTCCAGATGATAATAGCTTGTATTTAATTTCTAATGAGTATGTTGAAAGTAATCTTTTGTTAAAAGACAAACCAATACTTAGAAATTGTTATTTAATAGAGCAGGTTTTCTCGGAATTAAAAAAAAATGAGCTTTTAGGATTAAATACTATTTCTAAGAATTATTTAAAAACAAATGAAAAGTTAGATTTAGAAACATACAAAAAAATAGGCAACGAATTGTTTTTTATTGAAAATAATTCATTTTATGGAAAAACATTAGAAGTTAGTAACATTGAAGCGGAATATGTTGATGTTTTAAAACCAGTTTTTTATTTTAACAAAAAAACATTTTGTGATAAATTTATTTTTGATAATAACCAAAATGTTGACGATTGGGCTATTCTACCACAGAGTGACAATCACAATATGGTTACATTGTTTTATGTTTCTAACTATTTATCAACAAACAAAACTCCTATTAATTTTATTACTACTGACTTAATAAAAGAAGATTCATTAGAGACAGGATTGGTTGATGATGTTTTTGAATATATAACAAATAACACTTCTTTTTCTAATGAAGAAGAAGTTGTGTCTTATGAAGAAGCAGAAAAAGTAATTGATAAAATAGTTTCTTATATTATAGAACAAACAAAAGGGTGTGACAAATGAGCGTAGATATAAAAAACGAGTATTTAGAGTTAAAAAAACAACTAATCCCCATTGAAGAATTAAAACAAGATAACAATAATGTTTTTTATCATAAAAAAGAATTGTCGACACTATCTGACAATCAAGCTATTACTCATATGAATGTAGGAGAGTCTTTAATCCCTATCATGGATGGAATAGTTAATTATATAAAAGAAATAAAAAGTTCCAATTATATTGAAGTTAGTTTTAGTAATAAAAATAGATTTTTGGCTCAAAACAGCAAAATAAATTACTTCCAAGAAGGAAATTTAGTTTCTAATAATTTAATGGCTTCACAAATAATAAATTATTCTTCTATTTTAAAACAAAAAGATGGAATAGATACTATTTCTATAAAAATAAATGCTTCTATTACAAAAAATGGAAGTATTGTTTCTTGTGAGCCAGTTATTATGTTTTTAGATTTTGAAAATAAAATAGTTAATATTGTTGACAATGAAACCCAATTTACTCCAACTTCAATCTTTTCGTTTATTATTGTGGGAGTAAAGGTTAGAGAAGAAATTACAACTGATGACAAAGTGGATTGTAATATTACATACAATTCAGTTTTGCATTGTTCAGATTTATCTAACAAAACAGAAGAAGGAATTATATTTCAAGAAAGTGATTATAAATTTAATTTCAACATAAAACAAAATGAAATTCCTTTTTTTAATGTATTAAATACATTTGGGAACAATTTGTCTATGGAAAGTAAAAACAAAACAAAATATGATGTTTCGGATTATAATTTTTATACTAGTCAAAACAATAAAGAATATGTTTCATCAATTATTTTAAATGATGTTTTAAGATTAAAATTGGAAAATTATGGTAAATTCCTTGTGTTTAGTAAAAACGGAAGAAAGATGCCTTTTTACAATATAAGATTTGATTTGTATTCTTTGGGTGTTGCAAATAGTGGGGTTCATTATCCTAATGTGTCACCTTTGGCTTATAAAGTGATAAGGATTGTAGATGAGTTATAAAAAAATTATTTATTTAAAAGATTTTCATAAAACATTAGATGTTATTAATAAAACAACCGACTATATTATTTCTGAAATAACAAAAAGAATAAAAAAAATAGAGAACACAGTGTATTATCTGGAGAACCCTTTTGTGGATAGTTATTTGAATAACAGTAAATATAACGGTGAAGGAAAATTAGATATAAAAAAACTTTATACTCATTTCACTAAGTCATACAATTACATTACTTCTTCAACGAATGTAGAAGTTGAAAAAGATGATGTTATTTTAATTTCTTATTATCAGAATTTGTTTAATTATTTAGATAAAGAATTTCTTTCTTTTAAAAATGATAAAATTTCTGTTTCTTGGAAATACTCTGTATCGTTTAGCAATGCTGATTTTAGTGGTAAAGATATTCCAACTGTAGATTTTGTTGAAAGTAAATTTTATAAAAATAATTTGGAAACTTTTTCATCTATAACAATAAATAGCCTTAATAGGATATATACAACAAAAGAGAATTGTGATTTATTGTTAAATAGAAATACAAATGACACTATTGAAATAGGTGTTACTTCTGTATCTATAGATGATGAATTATTGTATAAAGATAAGGTTTTAAGAAGTGATTTAAAATTAGAAACTATTGAAACGGTTAACCTTATTGTGTCAAATAAGAACAACAACTTACTTAATATAGATAATTGTGATGATTACTTATATTCAGACCTATCAAATATAAATGGTGTGTATGTTAATGATGAACCAAATGAGGAAACCAATATTATTAGTGAACAATATTTTCTTAAAACATGTGAAACATATAGAGATGTAGACGAGCCTAACATAAGCTCAAAATATAAAGTGAAATCTTCATTGGAAGGAATAAAAGCAATCAATAAAGAGGTTTTATCTTTTGTTGTAAAAAAGGCAGTTATTGATAGGTTAGATGCAATTATTTTAGACATTATTGAAAATAATGGTAACCAAATGGATGAGATAAGTTTGTATTACACAAACAAAATAAAAGATTATAAAAAAAATTATGTATTATCTAATTCTTATGTGTTAAATGATGTAACTATATATAAAGATGATTGTGAAGAAATAAATAATCCTATGACAGTTGAAGGAAGTGTTAAGTTTTGTGGGGACATAGGAATGGAAAATAACAATAAAATAGTTTTAAAGGGGGATTATAAAAAATGGTTGAGACAAATAATTCAGAACAAAATTGTAAGATAATAGATTACTTGTCTGAAGTTAAAAAAATTGTAAAAAATCCTGACATTTTTAGACTATCTAGGATTGTAAGTAGCAATACAATAACAAAAAGTAATTTATGTTATCATTTGAAATACATAATTCTTATCTTAATAAGAAAAAGACATTTTATAATTACAGAAGAAATTTGTGATAATATTAAAGGTATAAAAGTTGACAAGTATAAGGATGTTATAAACAATTTAAAAAAATGTGATTACTTGTGTGACAAAACTTTATTTATTTACTTTCTTTTTCAAGAAGAATACGAATTCTTTATTACCATATTCAATATTGTAAGTAAAGAATGCAAGTGTGAAAACATAGACAAAATAAACACAAAGGACATATACAATGAATATTTTTCCGTTAAATAAAGATGTGTATCGAGATGCGGTACAAATGATAATAAGATATTACAAAGAATATAAAAATGAGATAACTCATATTGTTGAAGCAGAAAAAATACTTCAAAATCCAAACAACAAAACAATAGTATTTGTTAATAATGTTAATAAACTTGTTGGGATGTATGTTTATCATGAAAATAATAATAACTATTTTGTACATTTATTTATTCTAGACCCTTGCGTTAGAGGCACAAAAATGGGGTATAAGTTTTGGAAAGATATGGTTGATAGGTTAGATAACAAACCCGCTTTAATTAGTGTTATTAAAAAGAATAAAAATATAAGGAATTTAATCTCTAAGAGAGGGAAATACTTGGGAAGTTATCTTTCAAAAGAAAACGAAGAGATAGAATATTATAATTTAAGTTTTAAAGGATAAATAAATGAAAGCTACAGCTGGTGTAATTATTTTAAATTCATATATGCCAAATGACATAAAATTTCCAACAGATAGACCTATTGATAAAAAAATATATAAAGAAAAATTATCTTTATTTGCCACTAAACACCCTGATATGTATAAAGAAAGAATTCATTTAATCGGGAAATTAGGTGAAAAAATGGGGTATTATTTAGGAGCCCATGTTGGAAGTAATGATTTGCATATTAATGATAAAGAAGCTGAAAAACACATAAAACAAGTGGAAAAAAGGATTTCTAAAGCAAAAAATGATGATGAAAAGAAAAAAATATTGGTTGAAGCTTATAATGAAGGGGTAAAAAAAACAAAAAATTTTAAAGACCCTAATAATGAATTATTACTTCAAATGCATTCAGCAGCAAGAGGTAATCCTAAACAATTATCAAGAATGGCATGGTCTCCTTTTTATGCAGTAGGTATGGACCAAACACCTAAAACTGTTCTTATAAAAAATAATTTTAATAAAGGACTTAATTCTCAAGAATATTTTGCTGTAGCATCTCAAGGTAGGTTTGCAGCTGTTCAAACAGCTAACGCCACATCTGAGCCTGGGGAGTTAGGTAAAATCTTGATTGCTAATGCAGATGATGTAATTATTACAATGCATGATTGTGGAACAAAAAATGGTGTATGTTACTCATACGATGACCATCATATTGTTGGTAGATATGAAGCAGGAACAAATCGTTTAATTGATGATAATTATTGGAACGTATTGAAGCAAAAAAAACCAAAATGTGTTAAAGTTAGAAGTGCTACAACTTGTGAAGCCCCAAAGGGTATTTGTGCTATGTGTTACGGACTCAAAGCTAATGGCAAATTGCCAGCAGTAGGTGACAACGTAGGAATTGAAGCTGCTCAATATGTAGGTGAGCCTTTAACTCAAATGGTTTTATCCACTAAGCACTCTACTGGAGCCAAAGAAGAGACTGATGAATTTATTGGAATGGAGGGGTTTAGAACTATCGTAAGTAGCCCTGATAATTTTAAACAAAAAGGTGTTATGTCTAAAATAAATGGAGTTGTTTCTAGAATAGACAAAGCTCCACAAGGTGGACATTATATTATTGTAAATAATAAAGACAAAATTTATGTTCCTGCAACAAAAAAAGTTATTGTTAAGACTGGAGACAGAATAAGTAAAGGACAAATGGTTAGTGAAGGGGTGGCATCCATTAAGGAGCTTACACATTATGTTGGGATTGGGGCAGCAAGACAACAAGAAGCTGATTTACTTCACAAGGCTTTTTTAAACTCAACAGGAATGGATATAAACAAAAAACATCTTGAAGTTTTAACTAGGGGGCATTTGTCTTTAGGTAAAACCGACAGTGGTAGTATGTCCAATATAGATGGTATTATGAAAAATTATCCGGCTCATAAAGAAAAAAAATTTGTAGGACCAGCCTTGTTGGAAAAAACTTATTATCTTGCAGAAAATATAGATATCTTCCTAAAAGGAACAGAGATAAATGAGTTTATTTTAAACAAACTAAAACAAAAAGGGCTTAATTTTGTTGAAGTTACAACACAAAAACCACCAGTAAAACCAGTGTATAAAACACTAATGATGAGACCAAATTTTAATAGAGGGTTATTTGCTAAAACTAATTACAGATACTTACAAAAAGCAATAACTGACGAGATAAAAACTGGTAAAGGTTTTAAAACTTCTGAATTAACTTCAGATAGAGAAAAACATACAGCACATAAATTATAAAAAGGAAGAAATATGGGAATTATATTTTCAAATATGCCTTTAACTAAAGAAACTAGTGAAAAAACTATATTACAGATGTTTATAAATAAAGAGGCTACTTTAACTATTAGGGATTACACTACTTTAATTTATTTCAATAAAAATAAATTACATAGGGAATTCGAGTTTGTTTTAAACGACCAAAGAGAATATGAAATCAAATTGGTGCCGGTAATTAATGATAGCGGTATGATTTTAGGTTTACATTTTGCAGAAGGACATGATATTAGAGTAGAAGCAAAAAAAGAACCTGTGTTCACACAAAAGCAGTCTAATTTAGATATAGATTTAAAAGGTTTCCTGGATCCTTCTAATAAAGTAAGCTCAGCTGTTGTAGGTGTATATCATCTTGGAAGTAAAATATATTATAAAAAAGATGGTATTCCTTATTGTGATGAATTAACAAAAAAAGGATGGAAAGTAACTATTAATAAGAACAATAACATTGAGTCTGTATCAGATGTGGCAGATAAAGTGAAACAAAAAAAATCTTTAACTCTATCAGAAAAGAAAGAATTGGCAAAGCATTTGTTAAAAACAAAAGAAATAACAGAAGATTTATACAAAAGATACATGGTTCATATAGGAGAAAAAAGCAATTTAGATATAAATTTTGTTACAATAGAGGAAATAAAATTATTAAAAGAAAAAGGATTATAATATGGCAATTAGAATAAAAACTAAAAAAAATCCAGAATATGGTATGCTCTATAAAAAAGCTGATGACGACTCATCTTCAACATTAAATCAATTAATTAATCAAGAAGGGTTTAATCAAATAATTCAAAAATATCCAGAATTATCACCTTATATAGTAGGTATTGATATTGTAGAAAAAATATCAGATAATGTTATATTGTCTACTGCTATTATTTCGAATGGAGAAGTTAAATTAGTTATCCCTGTAATATATTCATCAGGGAAGATAGATGCTACAACTTTCATATATGAGCCTGAAACAGACAACATGTTGGCTTTATCAAAAAAAACAATAAATGCTTTATTGAGTAAAAACAATAAGTTAGGTTATGGAGACAGTGTTACAAACAAACAGTTAGACACTGGGAATATAAGAAAACTATTTATACCTCCAAAAAACTGGTCTCCAAAAGTAGCTAGTGGGAGTAGATTTTTTATAGCCGTAGAGACAAACAAAGATATTAAAGAAGCTTTTTTAAATAAGATAGCAAACGATATTGGGTTTAGGAATTTCTTTGAGTCTGTGTTTGGTGAAGATGATTTACCTTATATTGATATGGCCTTAGAAAAAAAAGCTAATTTTATTCCACCTATGGTTGGGGATTTAAACGAAGTAAAAGGATGGTTACACAAAGAAGCTGCAATACAAGAGATTGCAATGAATGGTATAGCTATATCACACGGTTCGTTGAAACCTACAAAAAGATTAATAAAGTATACAAATATTGCTGATGTTATACGAAACAAATATGGTATTGTTGATTTTGAGCAAATAGGAAAAAGAACAGGTGCTTTTCTTGGTTTCAAAAAAAACACATTTGAAATTGTCCCTCTTCTTAATTTACCTACACTTGATATTAATAAAAAGAATAACATCAATTATGAAGTTGTTACTTGTGGTTGTAGAGATGTTGCTTATGATGATATTGCAGTTATTCAAGATAACAAAACTATGGTAAATAAATCAATTATTCCGTTTACCGCTCAAAATTTTGTTAGATCTGCGGGATATAAAAATATTTTATTTAAAAAGAACGGAAAGCCTTGGAGAGCTTTAGATTATGTATTTGGAACTTTTATATCAAAAGCAGAATCGCTAAAAGTAAAAGAGGATGTTTTTGAATTAGAAACAATGAGTATTGGTGGAAAGAAAAAAATAATTATAGAAAAAAATTCAGATAGAGAACCAACTATAATAAATCAAGTGCTTCTTGTTGGGGATAAAAACGTTGGTATTTTTGTAGTAAATATAGATTATGATAACCTAATAACAATTTCTGATTTAACAATGTCTGTAAAAGAGAATGATAAGTTAGTAAAAGTAGCCTTTGATGGAAGTCATTTTTATCTTAATAATCATTCTTATACAAAAAAAGAATTAGCCAACTACTTATTGAAGGAAAGTTTTGACAAAGAAAGCATTCATTCTTTAATAAAAACTGCCGCTAATGAAGGGCAAGTTACAATGCAGGCTATAGATGCTAAATTTGATATGCTAACAAAAATGATTATGAATTTAACTGGAGAAATAAAAAAAATAGAAAATAAAGTAGAACAAAAATCTTCTTTAGAAGAAAACCAAGTTCCAGTTCAAAGTAACGAAAACAATATAGACCCTCATCAACAAGCTGTTCAAGAAGCTCAAGCAATAGAACAATCTCAACAAAATGATGCACAAGGGGAAGCTCAAGCTGACAGCATTCCACAATTTGATTTAGATCAACAAGCGCAACAAATTCAAGCCAGCCAAAATGGAAGTACTAATAGTGAGCAAACACAAGATGGCGGAACTCCTTTATCAAGTGCATTACAAGATCCTAATTTTGTTGACCAAGTTCAACAAGCTTGTCAACAATTAGGTGAAGACCCAAATCAGGTATTACAAGCCGCTCAACAGCAAAACTATAGTGCTGAGATGGTGTTAAAAGAGTTACAAGAGGCAATGGCTCAAGCACAGCAAGCCCAAGGGCAACAGGCTCAAGGACAGCAAGCTCAAACACAACAAGCCCAAGGGCAACAGGCTCAAGGACAACAGGCTCAAGGACAACTGCAAGATGGGATGAATACAAAAATGGATCCTAATGTGTTACAAATGTTATCAGAGTTAAAAAATAGCCCAATAATGGATACGACTTTATTTAGTATGGTTTTAGCAAATAAAAATATTGCATTAGTTATTGAAGATCAATTAGCAAACTTATTAAATGGAGCATCTGGATTAGGTAGAATTCTATTTAATATTAAATTAAATCAAGATAGGCTAGAAGATTCTATGGGAGCTTCTAAATACAAAAATATGGTTACTGACTTAAAAACTCTGTTCCAGAAGATGACAGATTTTTATATAGATTTAGTTTCTAAAAAACAACAATTCAAAATAGAAGAGGAATAAAATGAAACCTCTTGTTTGTTTTTTTGATGATGAAGGTTGTTTAATTAGAAAACCTAATTTAAGAAAAGACAAAAAGAATGCTTTGTTAATAAGTGAAGCAATAAGGAATAATAAAATTGGGCCATTGTCTAATGTTCATAAAAAGATGGTTAAATTTTGGAAAAATAATTACTCTAAAAATATAATAGAAAGTTTATTGTTTTGTGATGATATTGATAATAAAGAAATAAGTGAAGTTCTTGGTATAGAAAAAGAATTAATAGATGAATACCAGTTTTGGTTTTGTGATGTAGGTGAGTTTGATACTTATTTTGAGAAGAAGATTTATATAGAGTCTGAAATAGATGAATATAAAATAATCTTCAACAAAGCACCAACACAATACATATCTAACAAAATAACTTCTTTGTTATTTAAAAGATGGGCTTTGTTGTTAGGTAAAGAATTCGTTATATGGAGATTTGATTTAAAGAAATTAGAAGTCAACTCTTCTGTTTTGTTTGATGTTATAGCGAAAGAAGCTTTTTTTAAATATAAAGAAATAACATTAGGAGAAAAAGAACTCCCTTACCCTGAATATGTTAGAATAATAAATTCGTTAGTAAGAACGATTAAAGATATCAATGTAGTTACTTCTCAGAATGGTGTAGGAGATGATGTATTGTATGATATAGAACAAGCATTGGATATTGTAATAAAAGAAAAAGAGCCTATTAAAGAAATAGAAGCAAATATCGAGCTTGTAAATAACGCAAAAATAGAGTAACTTCTATTTTGCTCTTTCTGCTAAACTGTATGATTTTAATGGTTCAATACTGAATTTATCACCAAAAAACATTTTAATGTTTGTATCAACTTGATTGAAAGCTGACTGAACATCTTCTATACTTCTAACTACAAAATAAAAGCCACCAGCTTCTTCAATTCTTGATTGAAATAATTTTTGGTCTTTCGATTGTCTTCCTGTAGGAGATTTGACTTCCAAATAAATAACAATTTGCAATATATTTTTGTCTTCATTTTTTACTGTAAAAAACGTTTCTATATCTGGAATACCATTAATAGAGTTACATCTAACTGCTCTATTTTTAGAAACCTTTCTATGTCTACCATATTTGTCTGTACCACTACCGTCTAATACAAATTGCCCATTATTTATCCTGTTGTGCAATATTCTTCTTACATTAAGATAACTTATAATTGATTTTTGTATTTGGGCTTCAGAGACTTTAGGTTTTTTTACCATCTCAAATCCTTTTTTTTGTAATTATACCACAAAATGCCTTTAGGTTATGCTTTTAGATACGGTCAAACCAACCTACAAATATTTCTTTTTCTGGGTTTTCCTCCATCGCTTTTTTTAACCTACAAAATTGAATACCATTCAACACTTTAACTAATCTTTTTGGTTTTATTTTATTTACAGCATCCAAGCTTTTTCGCCCTATTAAACCATCCACTTTCAGGTCTTTAAATATTTTTCCGTTTCTATTTAGTAAATTTAGTGCTTTTTGTAGATTTTTACCAGCTGTTTTCCATGTTCCAAGTAATACTGACTGTTCTAACATTTCTTCTGCTACTTCGTAAGGCAGCTTATCTCCATTAAATTTGTCCCAATAATTGTTGTAATAAAATTCTTTTACTTTCTTATTTAGCTCTGAATTTGCTTTTAGTTGGTCGTTTATTTTTGATTGCAATTCTGCCCCATAAAATCTATACGATAAATAATCAACAATAGGGTCTATTTGTTGCCAACCGCTCCAATTTTTATGATATTTTCTGGATATGCCTTTATAAGTTTCTCCACCTGGATCTTTAGGATTAAATACATAACCACCTTCAGCGACCATTAAATTGTTTAGTGCTTTTGTAAAATTGCTCATAATTGTTATCCTTTTTTTCTTATATTATAGCAAAAAACAAGATATTTGAGTTATATACAATTAGAGACCTGGGTATGTCTTAAAACTATACTATTCCGATAACAGTGGTATCTCAACACTATTATCAAAAAGGAGGTATTGAGTAGATGACTTTAGTTATCGTTAGAGGACTTCCTGGAAGTGGGAAGTCTACTTACTCAAAAGCATTAGGTTTTAAAAACCATTTTGAAGCTGATATGTTTTTTGAGAAAGATGGTAACTATAAGTTCAATCCTGCCTTAATCAAGGATGCTCATGAATGGTGTCAAAGCCAAACAAGAGCAGCTCTTGAGAGAGGTGAGGATGTTGTTGTGTCTAACACTTTCACACAACATTGGGAAATGAAACCATATTTAGATATGGCTAAAGATTTCAATGCTGATGTAAAAGTTGTTAGAATGACAACTAACTACGGAAGCATTCATAATGTTCCTGAAGCTGCTATTGAAGCAATGAAAGGAAGATTTGAAGACTTCTGTGGTGAAGAACTTATAGGCTAAGACTATAGTTCTTAGTTGGGTAAATTATAGAGATTATATCTACGGATATAAAAAATAATTTACCCAGCCATCCAACCGTGTAAGGGGCCAGGGACCCAACCGAGCGGGATATGGATCGGTAAAGACTGGAGTCGGATTCCGTTGTTTTTTTTACATTAGAATTTTAATAAAATTCGGCCTTAAAATAAGTTATATATATTTAGAGTAAAACTACTCTTAATCCCTTTGCTCGGTTTAGTTCTGCCACCAGGACAGACTGAACTTGGCTTAGTGGAGGGTACTTTAAAAAAAAGGAGAGATAATGAGACTTGAAAAATTTATCTCTCTCGCCCAATCAAAAGGGTATAAAATTGGGGGAAGACCGTACTTTTGTGCGCGCCCTCAAGATGCTCTTTTGATCGAAACTTCAGAAGGAGAGTTTTTATTCTTTAAAGACTCTTCTTCATGGGAAAGTTTTAACTCTTTCCTTGAAGAATTAGGGCGAGAGAGAGCAAGAGAGTTTTTCGAAGAAATCTCTGCTGAAAAACCAGTTAATGAATTTAAATATAAATTAACTGGTTACCTTAGCGACTACAGAATGACATTCCATTCTGGGAAAATAATCGTTGAGGTGAGCGGGGATTATATCTCTGAAAAAGAGGATATTAAAACTCTTAATAAGTCTAAAGTTCTTCTTTGGTGGAAAAGTCCAAGAAGAGATAATGATTTATTAAAAGAGTTTGAAGAATCTCTTAAAAGAGATTAATCGAGAAGCTCTCCTTCCTGGTTTTTTTTAGATTAAGTTTTTAAGTCTTCGAAGACTCTATCAAGTTTGTTTTTGTGATTATAGGCTTCAAATATATTAAATATAATATCATCAATTAAATGATTACAGTTTTCTACTAACTGAAACTCATCATTAAAATTACCATAGTTAACTATAAAATAACTGGCCGTGTGTTTTAATTCAAACTCAATACCATGTTCTTTTTTTGTCCCTAAAAATTCTTCGTAATCTATTTCGAATTCACTGTCTACATTTACATCTCTTGAGGCGCAAATAATTATATTATGGTTTAATATTTTTTGAGATGTTCTCTTTAAATTGTTAAACGAAACCTTTTTTATAAAATTACTCATTCTTGTTAGTGAACCTATTAATGCTCTAGCATCTTTTTCTTTATTTACCCATATCTTTACTACTTGTGGTTGTATAAATAAACATTCTAAAATTTTTTTTACAATAGGTTTATAGTTATCTGGTATTTTTTTAATCATATTTCTATAATGAACTCTTCTATTTTCGTAATCTAATGTTAAAAATCTTGAAGACGGAATAACACCATTTTGAATACTTGCATTATTATTTATTTTAATATTCTTAGACACTAAATAATATCCATTATCAGTCTCCCATATTCCGTCATACACCACATCAGTTATTGTAGGTAAATTTATAGATGATTTTTTTATTTCATTAAAAATAGAATGGAGTATTTTGTCTGTTGTTTTTTGATTTAAAAATGTATAGACATTCTTAATTTTGTTAATCATATAAATCAAATCTGGTCTTGACACAAAAGAATTTCTGTTTTTCTCTGATATATCCACAATAGTGTATTCATTGTTATAGCTAATAAGCACATTAGTGTTTGTGTTTAAGACACTTTCTATCTTTGCTAATGGTTTTATGTCTATTAGTGAAAAATAATCGCATACATGCTCTATACGCAAATCTTTAATAAATTCAATCATAAGACTATTGTTTTTGTTTTCTGACAACATTTGTATTGCTGTGGCAAATTGTTCGTCTGTTAATTTTAATAGTATGTTTTTGTATTTTGATATTGATTTTTTGTATGTATGATAGTTAATGTTTTTTGTTATTTGTTTATATAAGGGTTCCCCTAAATAATAATCGATTTGTTGTTTGATTTTTGGAATAAATTTATTCAGATTAGAACATTTTTTTATATTATATTTGTATCCAACAGGAAGCGATATTTTTGTATCGTTAGTGTATTCTATTATACATAAACTGTCATCAAACTCATCTGAATTTAAAATAGAGGTATCTAATGTGTCCTTATCAAAAGAACGATTTAAAATGTCAAATTCATTTATACTTGACAATTCTTCAACATGTTTAGTTTTAAAACATACTACATCTTCAAAATTTATAATTGAAACCCCAGAAATAATCCCATATTTATTTATATGTAAATGGGCTTTCATTCCTTGGTAGGTGTCTAATTTGTCAAAAACAACATCATATTTGTCTATAAGATTTCCCATTTTTTTTGTAGCTTCTTCTCTAGACGGAATAATAAACGAATGTTCTTTTTTGTTGTAAGTCTCCAATGCTTCTTCAACCATTAGAGATGATGTAATTAAAGAAGACACATAAAAAAATTCATCTGCTGTAATTAGAATAGGTTCTTTTATGTTATCAAAAAAAATCTCAATATCTTTATAACTTCTATTGAAATTTCCATTTAATAATGATATAAGAGACAAAGGGTCGAAACTAACTGTTTCATAATGAATAAAATATTGCTTGTTATAGTCAATAAATATAGTCTTATTTTTGTTTATTAATTTATTTATCTTATGTTGTTTTAATTTAAAAAAATTCCATAGTTTGTTTAATATTAAATCCACTTTCATTTGTAATCCTTTTTTAAAATTATAACAAAAAAAAACCATCTATATAAGGGAAAACGTAAGATGCTTATATCGTATATATATAAATAAATTACGAAAAAAGATATAAAATTGTGATATATATTTACGTCAAGGAAAAGACATTAAAAACCAATCAAGTCGGGACATCTTGTAAAACGCGTCCGGTCCAGTGTGACCTAAAAATTACTGGGCTAGCGGTCTCTCAACGCTAGTGCCGAAAGGAGGTATGAGAGGTGGTTTCTATTAGAAACTTAACACCTCACGCTATCACTGTGGATAACGGTGTTAATTCAAAAGTGTATGAGCCTGATGGGCTTATCGCTAGAGTTAATACTGAATCTACGGTAGTAGGTGAGGTGGACGGTTTCGAAGTGGTTGCCAACAAAGTGATTGGAGACAACCTACCAGAACCTCAAGAAGGTGTAATCCTTATAGTATCAGCAATGGTGCTAGGGTTAAGACCTGATAGAGGTGACCTGGTAGCTCCAAACACTGGCGCTGCTAAAAGAAACGAAAAAGGGCACATTGTAAGTGTGCCTGGGTTCGTAAGAGCTTAAGTCGTTTCTTTCAGCGGCAGTTGGCGCTACTTCGGATTCCTTGAGGGGTAAGAGAGCGTAGTCATTTCTACGAGATCTACCCCAATGGGAGCCGTTACCGTGTAAGGGGCCAGGGACCCAACCGAGCGGGATATAGATCGGTAAAGACTGGAGTCGGACTCTGTTGTTCTTTTTTTTACATTAGATTTTTAACGGAATTCGGCCTTAAAATAAGTTATATATATTTAGAAAACCCGTGGAGTTTGGGTTGCATTCAGCGAATAAAACTCATTGAGTGTTTTGGTAGTTTTGGAGTAAAACTACCCAGAGTGTTCAGTGGTATAACACTTGGTTGAAAAAATAAACCACCCGCTTTATGTCCTGGAAAACCAGGGGCGGAACATCAAAGGAGATGTTATGGCTAAATTAATGAACAAAAACGGGATCAGAATTTTAAATTCAAAAGAAGTAAAAGAAGCTAAAAAAATAAAAGAAGCTAAAAAAACTAAAAAATTATTAAAAAAATATAATGGAGCAGAATTATCTGCACCTCTTGCAGAAAAACTTTCTAATGCTTTAAGAACTGCAAAAAAAGCAGCTAAAGCTGTTGCGAAAATGGCTAAAGCTGCTAAGGTTGAAGAAGCTGCTGAAAAAAGAAAAGAAGCGTTAAAAGTTTCTAAAGAAAACGCTAAAAAACTTTGGGAATTAGCATTCCCTTGGGTAATCGAATATCCACAAATGGCTGAAGAAGAGGGGCTTACTAAAGCTCTTGATTCTTTAGTTGAAATTACAGAAGGAGAAAATGTGGCGCCTTCTGCTGTTAAAACGGTTATAAAAGCCACAGGGAAGTCTAAATATAACCCTGACACTTCAAGAGTTAGTGTCTCATTAGGAGATATAACTCTTGAGGAAGGATATATTGATGGTGTTATATCGACACTAATCAGTAACTCTTCTAAGCTTCATAACAATTATGATAGTTTAGAAGAGCTATATATAGACTTCCCAAATATCCCTATCTCATTAATTGATGTTAATACTTGGTATAGAGATGCTACTTATAGTGTTTATTATCAAGTAGGAAACTTAATAAATATAGACAGGGATGTCGAGGGTCTAAAAGATTTAATTCTGAGAAGAATTAATGAATACAGAAGAGAAAAAGGAAGAGAAACAGCTTCTGTATTAAATGGTGTGTCTAAACCTAAATTATTCAGACACTACAATATAGACCCAGCGGCATTTAAATTCGTTGACTCATGCCTAGAGTCTGCTGGAATAGAACCTGAAAAAGGTTATGACGGTTGCGGTGTATGGGGACTGTCACCAGCAGATATAGCAAGAGCTTGGTATAACAGTGGATGTAAAATAAATGGTAAGTTTAAAACTTACATCCATTTTGAGATATCAAATCTTGTTAAACATGGTAGAGTTGACGGATTTGGTGGTAGCAGATACTTAAAACCTGCCGGTAAAAAAGAATCTTCGACTTCATACTTCTTTAAAATGAAAGGTATGAAGAGAATTAAAGATAGAAATATCGGAATCGGAGATATTAAAAGAATCGGTAGGTTGAACTGGGTTACAGCTCAATATGCTCTAAAACACTGTTTAATAGAGGACGACTCTATTAATAGCAGAAGAAAAAGATTTAGAGTGGATTGGGCTAAAGTGGCTGCATTTAGTAAACTTGACAAATTTACTAAAGCAAGTTACTTAAATCCAAAAGCTGCTTGGCTTTACCTATTTAACAGAGAATGTCCATTCTCTATTAGTAAAAGGGAAGCTAATCCAGTGTTCTTAGCTAAAGATAAAGTGGCTTTAAGAACTTGGATAAAAGTAGCTAAGTTCACCATTGCGAATTCTGCTAGCGAAGCAGAAAGGGAATCTAACTTACTAGCGGCCTATAATCTTGTAAGAGTGTTTAGAGATTTTCAAACACTTAAAAGATGGCTTAAAGTAAGTGGTCAAGAATACACAGCAATGGGTATTCACGACTCATTTGTTGAGTCTAAATGGGCCGATAAAGTAAGTAACCTAAGACAATGGGTTACTCTACTTAATAGATTCCCTGACCTTTCTTGGTCTATTGGAGCAGCACCATTATTTGAAAAAGAATATGGTAGAATGCCTAATAGTAAAAAAGAGTTTGTAAACTTTGTAGCAGGTTTAGACTACAAAGTTACAACTCCTTTGGAAAGGGAAGTTAGCGGAATAGCGTCTAGATTCAAGTTAAGTGAAGGTGATTTTAAAGATTATGTAAAATTCTTTAAAAAAACTTCGCTTAAACCAGCTTCTATGATACCAGCAGTTGAAGCTTCAACTGAAGGTTATAGAATGGTTAAGCTTGATGACTATGATAAAGTTGGGCCATTCCTAGGTTTAGCTACTAACTGCTGTCAGCATTTACATAATGCAGCAAGCAGTTGTGCTAAAGCTGGATATAAAGACCCCGAAGCTGGATTCTATGTTGTTTATAAAGGAGACAAAATCATTGCTCAATCATTTGTATGGAGAGCAAAAGATGGTAGTTTCATATTCGACAGCATTGAAGGCTTTATGGGTTACGAAGAAATCGTAGCTAAGCTTTATCAAGATGTTTCTAGAAAATTAATCGGTAAATTAGGAATACATAGAGTATTAGTGGGAGACACTAACTATGGTATAACTAGAAGGGTAAAATCTCTACTATCTGGTAGAGAATTATCTAAACCGGTTAATATATATAGATTCATCTATACAGATGCGAAAAAGCAATGGATAATTGCTGAATAAGCCACCGGTCTTACACGCCTAATGGGAGGCGTGATTAATATCCCATTACCGACCTACCCTTGATCTTCTGGTAGGCGTTATTAAGTAAGGCTAAAGAATAGTAGGAAAGCAATAAAAGCGAGTACACTATTCTCTGGACGGGCCTGTAGTGAAGAGAGAGCTACAAAACCAGTAGAATTTAATACAGGAGAAGTCCTGTATAAATATACTATTTTTTTACATTAGATAATTACAGGGTCATTATAATTTAATTCGCCCTTTTTAATCATTTCTTCTATTTGTCGAACAGAGTGAACTCTAACAGGCTTTTTTTTAGATGGAATTGATGCTTTATATATACCAAAAATAACATCTTGATCTGTCATCATGAGCAAGTCTTTGTTAACTAGACTCCCTTGTTCTGTAAATAATTGTTTAGAAGCCATCATTTTTTCTTTAACATCTTGGATACCCTTTCTTGTTACAGGAACATGAACTGCTATTTGGTCACCATCAAAATCTCCCGCTAACGCTCTTTCAACCATAGGAGGAACTGATATTGTATGACCAGGAACAAATTTAGGATAAGCCCCAATGATATTGTGTTTCCATAAAGATGGCGCTCTATTGTAAATAACAGGAATTTCTTTTCCTAATCTGTGTAACACGTTCATAACTTTTTCATCTTTATTTTCAATCATTTCTTTTGTTTGTATAGGAGTGTAACCCATTTTAGACATTTCTCTACTAATATGTGGCTCATACATTTTAAGACCCATTTCTTCTGGAAGTTCTATTTCGTCAAGTTTCAAATCTCCCCTATCTGGCCTAATAACCCCTCTTCCTGACATAAATTGATTTTTTCTTAATAGCATTGTTTGAGCAAACGAATCTTTTGGTTTTGTTCCACCTAATATATTTAAAATACCTTTTACTTTTTTCTTTTTAATCTCAGGATTAGTGCTCTCTTTTAAACCATATAAAGCCGACACAGCATCTTGTAAATCTATTTTTAATTTATCTATATTTTCCTGACTGGCTTTCTTTCGTTGTGCTTCTTTTAAAGTATTGTTTAACTTAATTACTTCTAAGTAGTGGATATTTAAATCTGATACACCAAACTTACCACTATGGTCTTTTATTATAGGTCTATATATAGGAGGAATAACCAACATGTTTTTCATAACAGTAACTTCTGATAGTTTTTGATTGTTAGCTTTTATTTTTGATAAAAATTTTATTATTTTATGGTTTCTGTCTACTAAAGAACTATTGTTAGTTTTATCTGACTCTTCTTTTAATTCTTTTATTTTTTTATTTACATCTATTTTATTTAATTTATCTGTTATCTCTTTCATTCCATTTGGTTTTAACATCTCTTCTTTTAATTTGTTTTTTGGAATTCCTAACAGAAAAGCTGTTTCGTATTCATATAAGGGGTTTACAATAGGGGCAGATAGTTTTATGTGTGCATATCTGTTTCCAAGCACTCCAAAAGTAGATGTATCAAATAATCCACCTTTTATAGGACTACCGTCTATTCCATTTACTGTTTGAGCTTCTTTTATCTCTACAGGACCTTTTTTGATAACTTGTGTTGGAGTAATAGGCTTTACATGAAACTCTGTATTATTGTCAGTAACATCAACATTTAATTGTTCTAGCATTGCTTTAAACTTTTCGTAAGCAAAGTTTTTTGCAGGAGGAGGTGTTGGGGCTCCTTTTCTAAATGCATCGAACCATTCGTCATTTTTTTGTCCTTTTATTGCTCTTACTTCTCTTAAATAATCTTTTGCTCCATGTGATAAAATAGAATTTACTTCCATATTAGATATACCAGATGCAGAAGTTTTTCCACCTTTACCAGGTTGTTCGTTTATGTTAACTTTATCGGTTCCTGTTGCAGACATACCAGACTCAGAATCTTTAAATAATTTGTATGTATACATATCTCCAACAAATATTTTTTTAGGAAAAGGTTTACCTGTTTCTGGATTTATTAAAGTTTCATTTAGTTCAACCTTATGTTTTTTTGCTTCATTTTCCATATCATTAAGTGCATCTTTTTTTGCATACATAGGCATAACATAAGATTTTCCAGTTTTCGCTGCCACTTTAGCATATCCAGCTTCTATAACTTGACCAGGATTAGTTCTTGAAATAACTCCATTAGAAGTAAACGCTACATGAATAGGTTCTCCATTTAAGTTTTTAGGCATTTCATCGTCAGGTAAAATTCTACCTATAATACCTTTGTTTCCATATCTACCAGATAATTTGTCACCCACTCCTGCTTTACTTTTCATTTCAACGAAAATCCTAATAGTTTTACCTTTTTTTTCAACATGAACCACTTTTCCGTGGTGACTATGATTCCATTTTTCTATCTTTATCTTATAAGGTTTAAACATAGCTTTTTCCATCGCTGTCATAGGACTCTCTGTGTTTTTAGTTAATTTAATAACTAATGGCTCCATTCCATTTACTTCTGCACCTTGTTTAATTATTCCATTTTCATCATATTTATGTAGGTCAAATTTTGATAATGTCGCTGGAAATAAAGCTTTTGCTTTTTTTAAATCCATAACATCATCTTTTCCTATTTCTATAATTTCTTTATACATATGGTTTGAAGTTAATTTTTCAGCAGCGCTTTCAGATATAATAATAGCATCGTTTCTGTTCCCTGGCATAGTTAGCCATGCTGTTCTTAAATGAGTTCCTGTTGCTAATTTACCATCTTTAACATAATTACTGTTTGCAACTACTTGACCCTGCTTTACCTTATCTCCAATTTTAACAGAAGGTTCATAACTAAAATATGTCTTTCTTGATAATGGAATGTGTTTAGGTGTTTCGATTTTAGTTTTTCCAACCATAATATAATCATCTGTGATTTTTGTTACTATCCCTGACACAGGGCTTTTTATTACTTGGTTTGTTTTTTCAGCAAACTCTTGTGCTACATCTTTTCCATGAACTAAAGTAGAAACTCGTGGGGGTTCTCTATGTAATAACGAAAGAGATTGTTGTCCATGTTTTTGTCCCATCATTGCTCTATTTCCGTCCATATTACCTATAAGTGGTAGCATTTTTGTTGACGGGGCATGCAAATCAGATGTATCTATCATCATGTAATCTATGCCTTTTAAGCTATGAGTTGTGTAGTCTTTATTACCCTCTCTTACCCCAACACCATCAGCCTTTGCTTTTTCAACTGTGGTTGGATAAGCAACTTTCTTATTCCACAAATCTTTTAGTCTTACAATTTCTTTTTTTTTGGTTTTTAAATTTAAGACTTTTATAGCAGGATTACCTTTGTCATCAATATAAGAGTTATCTGTTACAGCAAGAACAACACCAACATTTGAACCTTCTGGAGATACAATAGGGTCTATAAATCCCATATGTGAATTGTGTATAGCTTTATCATCTACAGTTAAAGCTAAATCACTTCCCACTCCACCTTCTCCCATAGGTGTAATAAATTTATTCGCCATATGCATTTGCAAAGGATTGTATTCTTCATTTAATCTACTTATTTTTGCTGTAGATAAAAATAATTTCAATGGTTGTGTTAAGTTTGTATGAGATAAAACATCTGATATTTTTGTTACATTACTACTACTAAGTTTAGCTTTGATTTTGTTAATCTCAGCTTTTATTAAGTTATCATAATTTTCACTCATTATTTTAGGACCATTTAATATTTGCTTGTTGATAATATTATTTTTTTGGTCTAAATCAACTTTTTCCCCTTTGCTTGCAGACAATACTTTTTTCATTGTTGATAACACAAGAGGGACATTAATAATATCTGTTTTTACATTAAAGTTTCTATGTGTTACATCGGGGTCGACTTTCATTTTGCTAAATAAATATTTAATTTTTTCTTGAGGAGTTTTATCACTTATCTCTTTTGGTAAAGAGTAAGATTTGTTTAAAAACTTATCAAGATCATCTGGAGAACTTTTTTCTACATTTGCTTTATACAATTCTTTACCTAAAGCTTGTTCTCCTTCGGCATCACTCATTCCCATTGCTTTTAGAATGGATACAGCTGGTATGTTACTGCTACCTATGTCAAAATAAAAAATACCTGTTTCTGGATTTAATTTTAACTTAAATTGTTTATTTTCTTTAGTGTTAAAAATTGTTACAATCTCACCATTCTTTCTTTCTACTAAATAAGCACCAGGCTTTAATCTTTGCTGATTAGGAATAGTAAAAGAGTTTCCATCAATAATATAACTTAATTTCTTAGTAAAAGCTGGTATTTTCATCACTAAAACTTTTTTCTTTTTGTCAATAACTTTTTTATTTTGATTTTTTATAAGTGTGGCATCAGCGTAAACTTCATTAAAAATACTTCCACCTTTTAATATAGTGTTTTTAATTTCGTTCATAGAAGCATTATTCTCTTTTACTGTGAAATTTTTTAAATCTAATGTGTAAAAATTCCCACTCAAAGGAAAATGTTTTTCTACAATAGGAATAATTTCTTTTATTGTTTCTTTGTTTCTTTCTTCAGGAGAAGAGTCTAATTTTATAAAACCCATATATTACCCTTTTATTGAACATCCAAAATGCTTGAAGCATCTATTGTTATGTTTTTACCTTCTTGTTTAACAATAACTACTTCATTGTTAACGGCAACTATTTTCCCATAATAATCCCCATTCGTTGTAGTTATTATAGCATCGTTTTTTTGCTCTTGTTTTTTTATTAGATAGTCGATATAAAAGTCATTTGATAAAGCAGTATTTTTATCTAACATACAAAGTCCTTTTTTTTAGTAATTATACTAAAAAAAGGCCTGTATGTATAATCAATTTTTGTAGTTAGCTACAATTATTTTATTCTGTCTTTGAAGAGTTTCTAATATGTTGTGATAAACTTCTTCACTTATCATGCTCTCAATTGTTAATTCGTTATTTCTAAATACTTTAAAATGCATCATACTAGCATCTGTTTCTGAAGGTTGAACTTCAAACTCTGCATTGTCTAAATTAACCGCTTTATCTCTACCATCTTCTGTTTTTAGTAAAACTAACATTTAAAATCCTTTATTTAAGATAACAAAATCATTATCACTTTGTTTTATTTCGTTATACATAGTGCTAACATTTATTTGTTTGTTTGTGTCTTTAAAGTCCGTTACAAGTTCAGGTTTTGTTAAACCTATATCTAATAAAATGTTTTTTATTTTCCTTGCAACACTCTCATATGTTTTATGTGGAATTTCCATTACATATGGAGTAACAATAACTACACCTACTGACCTTCTAGAGATTATTGAATCCCTTGATAAACCGTTGTTTTCGTTTAAGGGTCTAAACTTATATTCAAACACTTCCCCTTCTGTGTTCTTCATAGAATAAACAAAATGAGCAGGATGATAAATTAATCCTGCTTCTTTTGCTTTTACAACATAATCATTTAATTCATCTTGTGTCATCTTTATGATGTACACATAAGATATCCCTCTCATTGTTTATCCGTTATTAGGTTTTAATAACTCAGCAAAATCTTTTTCTAACTCAACAATACCACCATTGTCAATTACATCTTTTATCATCCCTAACGACTGTGATGTTAATAACGCATATCCTGGAATAAAGTCTTGAGGATTGTTGTATAGTCTAATTGCTGTTACTACATTGTTTTCTGCTGATAAAATATCCCAAGTTACTTTTGTCATTTTACCTATAACAACAAACATATCTTCAGTTACCTGGATTAAAATAGGCTTAGATTTTAGTAGCTCCACAACTTTATTTTCTTTTGCCGCTTGAAGTAACTCTTTTTTATTAATATAATCTTCAATATTAATATTTTTCTTATCTGTTTCTTTACTATGCAATTCCATTAATTTGTAAAATACTCTAAAACTCATTACTCCAACATTATCAGGAAAAACAAATATTTCTTTTCTTAAAGGAATAGAAGTGCCTGCTGCTACAATAGAACCTGTTTTAAAGAAATCTTCAGTCTCTTTTTTTAATTCCATTTTAATAAAAGTGTTTTGGTTTAATTCCAAATTTATTTTAGCTTCTATTAAATCTTCACTGTTTAATTTTTCTATTTGTTCAGAAGTGTACTTAATTAAAATATTGTTTAAAACAATAGACATAGGGTGCACAATAATAAAAGGAGTTTCGTCCTTATTAATTTCTTCTGTTTTAATATTCTCTGCCATTTTATTTCCTTTATTTTATTTTTTTTGAATTATATCAAAAAAACCTATATATAGCAATTATTCGTCATTCATTAAATTAGAACCAAGCATAACAGCACCTCCACCAAGCATACTTCCTAATGCTATTTTTTTTGGTAACCCATGTTCTCTCTGTGCTAAATCTTTAAATTCTTTTTCAACCCCAGAGGCTTTGTATGAGTTTAAAATATTTTCAGTTTTATTTTTAAAATAATCTTCAGCATCTTGTTCAATAGCTTTCATAATGCTTTTTTTCTCTTTGTCAGAACTGTCTTTTAAAGCTTTTTCTAACATATTTTCTTTAATAGTTTCCCTATTATTGTGTTTTTTAATATGATTATATCCAGCATAGCCTGCTCCACCTACCGTACCTACGGCTCCTGCTAACTCTGCTATATCATATGGATTTATGTCATATCTTTTGTCTACATCTTTGTTAGAAGCCACCTTAATAAAATCACTTGCATTCATTGTAATCCTTTTTTTTGTATTATTATATCAAAAAAAACTTACTTAATGGGTTATATATATATAGCCGAAAAATCCAAAAAAAAAGGAGAAAAAATGGCAGCAGTTGACAGAAAATTATTCTCCTCTATGGGGGTTGCAGAATTGCAACTTCCATGGGGAGATCCAATCCCTTTCAGAGTAAGGGTGCAAGATGGGCAATGGTCTATCTTCACCACTGAAGGGGAAACGCTGGCGTCAATAGACCCAGCAAACCTAACATGGAGTGGGGCAAAAGAAGCCCAATTCAAAGTATTGTTAGGGAAAAAAGGGCAGGATATAAACGATTGCATCGTTTATAATCTGAATGAGGATGGGACAATGACCCTAGTGGGTTAATCCCTCCTGTTCTTTTTTTTAGGTTAAGTTCCTGATTTTGTGTATAAAGTATAAGCAGTTCTGTCAGCTGGATTAAAGACAACGGAAATATCAAATATCTTAAGAGGTGTATTACTTATGGCATAAACTTTTCTTCCATCATCAAGAACTTGATTCATTTGATATTTAAGATGACTACATCTGGTAGCATAACTATTTCTTGTAACATTACCACATATACAACATACTTCCGATGATGTTTTTAATC
>Ga0256836_1000069_pt1 | contig 61670 bp, 76 predicted proteins | sample 4561380metaG_FD_185974 | JGI IMG/M metagenome (GOLD analysis project Ga0256836, IMG submission 185974) | Hydrothermal vent microbial communities from Guaymas Basin, Mexico - 4561-380 | ecosystem: Environmental > Aquatic > Marine > Hydrothermal vents | place: Mexico: Guaymas Basin | collected...
TCCAATGAGCATTAGAGCAAGCATAAAGTTTTACTTTTTTCCCTCGCACCTCTTTATCTCTCACCTCAATAGAGCCATCTTCACAATAAGGACACTTCCCTAAGATCATCATTTTCCTTTCTTTTTTCATTATTTTAATCTACGAAAAAGAAAAAAAGAAAAAATATGACAAATTGCAATCTTATCTAATCAGATGCATAGATATCATTGGCTTTGAATGCGATTACTATCATATATATCACACTAGCTCCAAAATGGAGTGTCCCATCTGAAGGGAGATACTTTACATAATCATAAAATAAAAAATAGATAATAAAAAGTATTGTAAAAAGGGCTAAAGAGAGTGAAACAAAAGAAAAACTCTCATCTATAATGTATAGAATCATAAATACAACACCCAAGATAGCAGGGATAATATGATTCGATGTGTACCAATAAAACAAAGCACTTATAATGATTAGAAGATTGATAAAAAGTTTTTCACCTACATACATAATAATTCCTTTCTAAAATAAGTATACTCCTCTAAGTCAAAAATTGCATTTAACTCTTATATAATTTTCGCTAAAATTCGCCCATGAATTCATATGAGCAAAAATTTAATACAGCGATACAAAACACTTTTTATACAAACTTACCAGAGAATGAGCAAAACTTCATAAAAGAGAAGGCTTTTTTGCATAAGTTCTCCAATCAAGAGCTCAAGCAGATTATAAACATCGCTAGAGATTTAGAGATGTGGGATGAGCGGGGGATTGAAGAGATTTTTCCTGAACATTCACAAAGAAAAGTCATTTTTACTCGACTTGTAAAACGCTACCAAGAGATTCGTGATACTCCAAACTCCTATGAGGAGTTCACCCTCAAAAACATCCCTAAAGAGCAAAAATTTACTTTTAAAGTAGCAGAGAAACAAGGTTTTGGTCTTGGTCTTTGTCCCGTTGCAAGTGAGAAAACAAGGTGCTGTAACCTTTTAACTCTTGATGCTGTCGAGTCTTGCGGATTTGATTGTTCTTACTGCTCTATCCAAAGTTTTTACAACCAAAACACCATCACCTTTGATGCAGGTTTTAAAGAGAAACTTCTCAACCTAAACCTTGATCCACATAAAACTTATCATATAGGAACAGGACAAGCGAGCGATTCACTGATGTTTGGAAATCGTGAAGGAATTTTAGATGCTCTTTTTGAGTTTGCAAGAGCTAACCCCAATGTGATTTTAGAGTTTAAAACAAAATCAGACAACATCAAGTACCTCCTTGAGAATGATCTGCCTAAAAACATCCTCTGTACTTGGAGTCTCAACACTCCTACCATTATAGAAAATGAAGAGCACCTCACAGCCTCACTTGAAAAACGCATCAATGCAGCAAGAAAACTTGCAGACAAGGGTGTCAAAGTTGGTTTTCATTTTCATCCTATCGTAGAGTATGTGGGCTATCTTGATGAATATCAAGAGGTATATGAAAAACTTATACTAAAATTCGACCCATCAGAGGTGGCACTCGTGAGCTTTGGAACACTCACCTTTATCAAGCCTGTTATCAAACAGCTTCGAGGTCGTGAGTTTCATACAAAAATCACACAGATTCCCCACGAAGATGCAAGTGGAAAAACATCTTACCCAGACTCTACAAAAGTGGAGATGTTTCAACATGCCTATAAAAGCTTCAAGTCATGGCAAGAGGGAGAGGATAAAGTCTTTTTCTATCTTTGTATGGAAGAGCATCAGATGTGGGCAAAAACTTTTGGCTACCAGTATGCCACAAACAATGACTTTGAGCATGCAATGCTTGGGGCTTATTGTCAAAAACTAGGACAAGATTACTTCATTTAGGAACATTATGAACACACAAAAAAAAGAGAACTATTTTTTATCACAACCTCATCAACCCTTCTTTGTACTTGGGATACTCAATGCATTTATAATGATGCTACTTTTTGCACTCAGTTACAAGGGGATTCTTTCCCTTGAGATAGATGCAAGAACTTTCCATGTATACTCCCTTGTCTACCTTGTTTTTACCAACCTATTTACCGGTTTTTTATTTACCACTTTTCCAAGGTTTAATCAGGCACAAGTGATAGAGAAGAAGTACTATACAAATGTATTTGCCATTAATGCTCTTGGCTCCCTCTTGTTTATCATCGCTATATTTATATCCCAACTATTTGTTGTAGGTGCTATGCTCGTTATCTTAGTGGGTGAAATTTTAATTGTAAAAAAACTTCACCAAATCTATAAAGAGGGTATGGCACCAGATAAAACAGACTCTTTTTGGATTTTAAGTGCTAGCTACTTTGGTCTTGGAGCCAATCTACTGTTTATCTTGAGTGAGTTTACCCCTGCACTCCAGGATGTAGCTATCAACATCGCGTTTTATCTCTACCTTATCTTCTTGGCGTTTAGTGTAGGGCAACGTATGATCCCCTTTTTCTCCCACTCCTTTGCTCAAAAAAATGAAAACTTTGTCAAGATTGTTTTTACCCTTTTTATCTTCAAGTCTATCTTTAGTACAAGTGGAATTACCATAGGTGAGATTATCATAGATTTACTCTTAGCAGTATATATGGCAAAAGAGTTTTTACGATGGGAACTCCACCCGTTCAATTCCCCTGCCATCCTTTGGGTACTCCACCTAGCACTAGCATGGCTTCCGATGGCATTTTTACTCTCTGCGATATCTCTCATAGCTGAGTTAGTTCTTGGAACATCATTTTATTTTTTAAATATCCATCTTTTAGCCATAGGATTTTTAACTACAGTACTTGTTGGATTTGGAACGAGAGTTACCCTTGGACACTCAGGACAACCTCCTCATGGCGATGCACTAGCAACCAAGATATTTATCTTCATTCAGTTTGTCGTTCTTGCTCGCGTTCTCTTTAGTATCAATGTAGCATTTGGATGGGGTTTAGACTTTTTGTTTGATATCTCATTTAGTTTGTGGTTGATTCTCTTTTTAGTTTGGGGTGGAAGATACTTTAAAACTTTAGTCTTTGGCACTAAAGTTTAAGTAAAGAGTTTATGAAGCTTTGAGGTAACCTAACTCTTTTTTATCAATAGCGATATCGAGCACTTTATATAGTGCCTCGCGTTTAGAATCTACATACTCTTTGATGGTATTTGTAGGTTTGAGGTTTTGTTTTAAACCATACTCTTTTTGTACCAAATAATCTCCAAAAAGTGTTTGATACACATTTATCTTGTAATAGTAAATTCTCTCATTTGAATTTTTCAATAACAGCATTCAATTCTCTTTCACATTTAATGAAAAATATTCAGCAAGATATGTTCCATTACATATATCAATATATCTTGATATATGTAATTTATTTTGTTATACTTCCACAATCAAAGGAGTATGGATGGATATTTTTCTCAAAACAATGGGTTCACTCAACGATGAAACTCGCATAAAAATCTTACACTTTATAGATACAAACAAAGAGGTCTGTGTGTGTGACATTGAGAACTCTTTTGAGATGATTCAATCACGCATATCACGCCACCTGAAAATCTTAAAAGATGCAGGCTTTTTAAAGGTTGATAGACGAGGACGATGGGCATACTACTCCATCAGAACGCCACTCGATGAATTTCGCCTCTCTATACTCAAAGAGATAGCTCACTTAGAGCTCAATACTCCACAACTACAATCAGGATGTCAAAATGGAAAATAAAAAAGTTTTAATTCTTTGCACAGGAAACTCATGTCGCTCTATCATAGGGGAAGCTGTACTTAATGCTTACCTTGATGGTGTTGATGCTTATAGTTCTGGTGTCAAAGCAAGTGGCAAGGTCAATCCAAATGCCAAAAAAGTTTTACAAGAGGAAGGTATTTGGAAAGATGAATACCACTCTAAAAAGATAGACAAAGTTTTAGATATAAAGTTTGACCTTGTGGTGACTGTATGTGACAATGCTAAAGAGTCTTGTCCCATTTTTCCTAAAGATGTCAAAGTGATCCATGTTGGCTACGAAGACCCCGATGGAAAAAATTATAGTGCCTTTACTAAAACACTGAAATTAATTAAAATGGAACTCACACCTATAGTGAGAATGGAACTGGGTCTTTAATGATACTCGCTATATCTATCTTTTTACTCACCCTTCTTTTTGTTATATGGCAACCTAAGGGGCTACAAATTGGAACAAGTGCTGTTATAGGTGCTGGTGTTGCTCTTACTCTTGGTCTTGTCAGTTTTGATGATGTTAAGATTGTGTTTGATATCATCTGGGATGCTACCCTTGCATTTGTCGGGATAATTATCCTCTCTATGGTTTTGGATGCGATTGGATTTTTTGAGTGGGCAGCATTAAAGATGGCAAAGTTTTCTAAGGGAAGCGGAGTGAAGATGTTTTTTTACTCTATCTTACTAGGTGCCTTTGTTTCAGCACTCTTTGCCAATGATGGAGCAGCACTAATATTGACCCCTATCTTACTTGCAAAAATGCGCATACTGCGTTTAAATACCAAAACCATCCTTGCCTTTTTACTTGCAGGTGGATTTATAAGTGACAGTGCCTCGCTCCCTTTTGTATTTTCAAATCTTACCAACATTGTAACAGCAAACTACTTCAACATTGGTTTTTATGAGTTTATCTCCACTATGATTATCCCCTATTTTGTAAGTGTTACCATTAGTATGATTGTGCTCTATGGAGTTCTACACAAAGATATACCAAAGAGAGTCGATACAACACTTCTTTTAGATCCACAAAGTGTTATCAAACATCAGGGACTTTTTAAATTTTCTTGGTTTTTCCTAGCTCTTTTACTCTCTGCTTATTTTATTGGAGATAGATACAACATCCCTATCTCTGTTTTTGCACTTGGTGGGGCTATTATCTTTTTAAGCATAGCTTCTTTTACAAAAACAGTCAAAGCAACTACTATTATGAAAGAAGCACCTTGGCAGGTTGTTTGGTTTTCTCTTGGCCTATATGTAGTGGTATATGGTCTTAAAAATGCAGGACTTACAGATGAAGTTGCCCATATCCTTCACTACCTCAATTCCCAATCACAAACTATTGCCGTAGTGGGAACAGGATTTTTAGCAGCTATTCTCTCTGCATTTATGAACAATATGCCTACCATTATGATTATGGATATTGCTTTAGTAGATATAGGCAATGAAGCGATGATCTATGCAAACATCGTTGGATGTAACCTCGGACCAAAGATGACCCCTTTTGGTTCTCTTGCTACCCTGCTTTGGCTCCATACTCTTGAGAAAAAAGGGGTCAATATCAGTTTTTGGTCTTACTCCAAGTTTGGACTGATTGTAACCCCTCCTATTTTACTTGTGGTACTTCTCTCTCTTGTATAAAACAGCTATAACTGTCCATAAGATATACTCATCTCCTGAGCATAACTACTTTACAAAAGAGAAGTTTGTTCAAGGGGATGCACCAACACTTACCCATCAGTCTATCAAACTAGTTCCAAATCAGGGTATAAAAGATGATAGATTTGAATTTGCAAAGTATCCTATTACCTTTTTTTCACTAGAAGTAGCTACAGAGGTGTGTAAAGAGCTGGAACTTCCTCTACAACTTGAACTCTTTCGAAGAAATATAGTCATTAGTGGTGTCCATCTCAACTCACTTATAAAAAAACAGTTTATTATTGATGGTATTGTGTTTGAGGGGCTTGCTCATTGTGCCCCTTGTACTTGGATGAACCATGTGCTGAAAAAAGGTGCTTTTTCTCTTATGAGTGGAAGGGGTGGTTTACGAGCTAAAGTGATAGATGGAGGGGAACTCTTCTTAGGTGATGCCATACTCCAAACAGAGTTTGAGATAGACACCAACCCTCTTGTACCACTCAAAAAACCCTCTATCCCAAAAAATCAGCTATAATTTCATTATATTAACACAACGGAATTACCAATGACACAAAATACACAAAGCTACTTTTTAGAGCTTGGACTTATAAATACACTCGTTATCGATAGATTAACTACACCTGGAGCTTATATGATGGCTCAGGATGGCAACGATGTTCTTCTTCCCGGACAATACCTTACAAACGATATGAAAGAGGGAGACCTTCTTGATGTTTTTCTTTATACAGATTCAGAAGATAGACTCGTCGCTACAACACTTACACCTAAGGCAAAACTTGATGAATTTGCCCTTTTAGAGGTGGTAGATGTTGCTGGTTTTGGTGCTTTTATGGACTGGGGGCTAAGCAAAGACCTACTAGTTCCAAATATGTTTCAAAAAACAAGATTTGAAGTGGGTGAAAAGCGCTTTATTAGAGTTATCTATGATGAACGAACACATAGACTTGTTGGTACTGAAAAACTTGGTGACTTTTTTGAGAGAAAAATAACTGGTCTGCATCCAAATCAAGAGGTGAAAATCCTTGTAATTGCTAAAACGCCACTCGGCTTTAAATGTATAGTTGAAGACAAATATGAAGGGCTTATCTACCACAATGAGATTTTTGAAAAAATTGCTCTAGGTGATGAGAAAAAAGCATTTATAAAAACGATTAGAAAAGATGGTAACATCGACCTTAATCTTCGTAAACCCGGTAGTAAGAAATCTGGTGGTTCACATGAAAAAGTACTTGCACTTTTAAAAGAGAACAAAGGGATTATGCCTTACAACTATAAAAGTGATGCAGAGCTTATCAAAGATGTTTTTGGTCTTAGTAAAAAAGAGTTTAAACGTACACTCACTTCTCTTCAAGAAAAAAAGAAGATAGAAGTAAAAGATACTGGAATATACCTCAAGGACTAAAGATGGCAAAAAAGAAAAAAAGCATAGAGCTCACAGCACAAGACATAAGTTTTACTCAAAAAGATACACTCTATAAACTTATGCGCTTTTACCCAGATAAGATGACACTAGATACTATGGTTTATGAAGATGGGAAAAAACAAGGGATGCGAAACATCCCTTTTGCACATCTTCCTAAAGAGCTTAAAAAAAAGATAAAACCTAACTAGGATCTAAATATGAATGAACAGATTGATCAGGCTGCAAGCGGTGGAGATTTTTATATTTGGATTGTGATGTTTAGTTTACTTATAGTTGGTGTTGGGTATTTGGCTTGGATAAATAAAGATATAGAGAGATAGATCCTAGCCTAAAGGCTTAGGAAATATAGTAAAGTACATCTTATCGAATTAGGCATAAGACCATACAAGGAGAATCGTAAAAGTATTATATATCTAAATTGTTACAGAAGTGTTAACAGATTTATAATCTTTTGCTAAGATATACTAAACAAAATGGAGAAAGATATGTCCGAAGTTAAAAAATGTAACTCATTACAAGAGGTAAGAGATGAGATCGATCTCTTAGATGCAAAGCTCGTTGAGCTCATTTCACAAAGATCACATCTTATCCGTCAGGCAGCATCATTCAAAGACTCTGTCGATGAAGTAAAAGCGGATGATCGTATTGAAGATATTATGCAAAGAGTTCGTCAATTAGCAATAGAAAAGAATATAAACCCTAATATGATGAGTGAACTTTTTACTATAATGATTAACGATATGGTGGAGACTGAAATCTCTGAGTTTAGAAATTCTGGTACTTTTTAAAAAAAGAGGTTTGTAGATACTATGAGCAAAAGCTCATAGTAAAATCGTTTACTTATATCTATAAGTGATACGACCTTTATCAAGTGAGTATGGAGTAAGTTCGAGTTTCACTTTATCACCTGGAAGAATTTTAATGTAATGCATTCTCATTTTTCCAGCAATGTGACATAAAATAATATGTCCATTTTCTAATTCAACACGAAAAGTTGCATTTGGTAATGCTTCAATAATCTTACCATCAACTTCAATAACGTCAGCTTTTGCCATTATAAGTCCTTTAGTTTTCTCTTATGCAAGAGATAATATTTCAGCTTTACCGTTGATAACTGCAACAGTATGCTCATAGTGTGAACCGCGTAAACCATCGGCACTAACAACATCCCACTGATTTTCTAGGATGATCGGTGTAGAATCTTTTTGACATATCATAGGTTCTAAACAAAAAACCATTCCATTTTTTATCTTTGGACCAGCCTTAGGGTTACCACCCTCAAGATAATTAGGAATCTCTGGTTCTTCATGAGGTTTTTTCCCTATACCATGACCACAAAAATTCTTTAAAGGTACAAAGCCTGCTTCTTTAATGAAATTCTCCATTAAAAAAGAGAGCTCTTTAAAACGCATACCCTGTTTAATATTTTCAATCGCATAATACAAAGTATCTTTTGCACAAGCGATTAATGCTTCATCTTCTTGAGTAATACTTCCAACAGGCATAGTTATTGCAGCATCACCAAACCAGCCATCAAGCTCCGTACCAATATCAAAACCAATAACATCTCCATCTTGGAGCTTATAGTCTGTAGGGATACCATGAATAATGACATTGTTAAGTGATGTACATACTGCATTTGGAAAACCGTATAAACCTTTAAAAGAGGGTCTTGCACCGTGAGCACGAATATAATCTTCTGCCATAGCATCAAGTTCTTTTAAAGTCATACCAGCTTTTGTATTTTCACGAAGAAGTTGAAGTGCACCACCAACAATCTTGTTGGCAGCACGAAGTTTTTCTATCTCTTGGGGTTTTCTAAGCGCAATCGCCATCGTTATAGACCGACCGCACTTAGTGTTTCATATTTGCTCATATATATCTGAGCCTCTATCTTTCTCATTGTATCAAGTGCAACTTGAACAACGATTAAAACAGCAGTACCACCGAAGAAGAAAGGAACACCCATCCCTTTAATAATCATAAATGGTAATGTAGCTACAAGACCTAGATACAATGCACCTGTAACTGTTAAGTTAGAAGCTGTTGTATTTAAGAACTCTTTTGTAGCATTACCAGTACGAATACCTGGAATGAATCCACCTTGACGTTTTAAGTTGTCTGCAATATCTTTCGCATTGAAAGTGATCGATGCATAAAAGAATGCAAAGAAAATAACAAAAGAGAAAGTCAAAAAGTTAAAAAAGTAACTATTTGGATTCAGTAAATCTGCTATCGCTTGGATAGTAGGGTTAGTACTTGAAGATAAAACAGTCATAGGGAACATTAAAATCGCCGATGCAAAGATAACTGGAATAACACCAGCTAAGTTCACTTTAATTGGGATATAGTTCATTACACGTTTATCTTGGTTTTGCATCATTGTCTTTTTAGCATATGTAATTGGAATACGACGTTCACCAAGTTCAACATAGATAATAATTGCAACAGTTCCTAAAATTAAGGCTAATATAGCGATAACTGTAATGAAACTCATTGCACCAGTATTTACCATAGTGATTGTTTGACCAATAGCACTAGGGATTGCTGATACGATACCTGCGAAGATAATTAAAGAGATACCGTTACCAATACCACTTTGAGTTATCTGCTCACCAATCCACATAAGTAACATAGTTCCAGCAAGCATAGAAACTGCTGAGAGCATGATAAATGTAGTATGGTCTGCAAGAATTGCACTATTACCACTAGGACCAGTTAGACTTTGTAGTCCAACACTAACACCAATCGCTTGAATCACTGTTATAACGATAGTTGCATAACGGATAATTTGCATATATTTCACCATTCCATCACGCTCTTTTTTCATTTGACCAAGAGTTGGAAATGTAGCAGCTAAAAGCTCCATAATAATTGAAGCAGTGATATAAGGCATAATACCGAGTGAAATAATTGAAAGTCTTTGTACTGCGTTTCCACTGAACATATTAAAAAGACCTAATGCATCTGATTGGTGTGAGTCGAAGAATGAAGCTATAACAGCTGTATCTACGCCAGGTACTGGCACATAAGCCAGTAGGCGATAGATAAATAAAAAACCGATAGTAATAAGTATCTTATTTACTAGATTTTTATTCACAACTAGTTACCTGTTGTTGTAACGTTTTCGTCTTTAATTTTCGAAGCTAAATCTTTCGCAGTAGCTCCTACTAGTTTAATTTTAGCTACTGAATTTGCAACTTTGTGAACAGAACGGATTGTTTCCATTGTGATCTCTTCTAATTCAGCAACAGCTTTGATACGCTCAACGTTGATTACATATGGTTTTACTAAACGTGAAGTAAATCCAATTTTAGGCATACGTTTTGCAAGTGGTTGTTGACCACCCTCAAAGTTTCTTTTTCTTTTGTAACCTGAACGAGATTTTTGACCTTTTTGACCACGAGCTGCAGTCTTACCAGTACCAGAACCTTGTCCACGTCCAACTCTCTTACGAGAGTGAGTTGAACCTTCTGCAGGTGTTAAGTTTTCAATACCCATACCCTATCCTTTAATACGAGATAGTGCTTCAATTGTAGCACGTACTAGTGTGTTTGGATTGTTTGAACCGATTGATTTTGTAAGGATATCTTGGATCCCTGCAAGCTCAAGAACTGGACGAGCAGCTCCACCGGCGATAACACCCGTACCTTCAGATGCTGGCTTAAGTAAAACGCGAGACGCATTGTACTTATGCTCAATATCATGTGCAATTGTTGAACCTTTAATCTTAACAGTTGTTAAGTTTTTAAAAGCATTATCAACTGCTTTACGGATTGCATCTGGAACTTCTTTCGCTTTTCCAACGCCATATCCAACAGTACCGTTTTTGTCGCCAACTACGATAAGAGCAGTAAAACGGAAACGTCTACCACCTTTAACAACTTTAGTTACACGACCAATGTTTACGATTGATTCTTCAAAATCATCTCTATTGATTTCCATCTTAGCCCCTAAAACTTAATTTCGTTTGCACGAAGTGCGTCACCAAATGCAGCGATAACACCGTGATATTGGTAACCATTACGGTCAAATACAATTTCATTGATGTTAGCAGCTTTAAGTGTTGCAGCAAATGCTTCACCTAATGCAGTAGCACCTTCTTTATTTGCACTTTTACCGATTGACTTAGATGACGCAGCACATAATGTTGTTGCAGTAACATCATCAATAGCTTGTACACTTAAGTAACGGTTTGATTTAAATACAGAAACACGAGGAAGTGTAGCACTACCAGATATTTTTGCACGGATACGACGCTTACGTTTTAAACGATTCGCAATTTTGCTTTTTAATACTTTAGCATTCATTTTATCTTCCTCCCTTATTTCTTAGCTGTTTTACCGGCTTTACGCACGATATGCTCATCTATGTATTTAACACCTTTACCTTTGTACGGCTCTGGTGGACGGAATGATCTAATCTCAGCAGCTACTTGACCAAGTGTTTGCTTGTCATGGCTTTTAAGAGTAATAACATTCTTTTCAACACTAGCTTCAATTACATCTGGTAAATCATAATTAATATCATGAGAAAAACCAAGTTGTAAGTTAAGAACTTTACCTTTAACAGCAGCTCTATAACCAACACCATTGATCTCTAGTTGTTTTGTATAACCTGTAGTTAAACCAACAACGATATTTTGAGATAATGCTCTATAAGTTCCCCAGAAAGCTCTATGCTCACGAGAATCTGATAAGTTTTTGAAAGTTAAAGTTGTTCCCTCTACTTCAAAAGTTACATTACCTTTTGTATCTAAATCAACACTATTTTTGCCTTTAGCAAAAGTAATAACATTTCCATTTGTAGTCACTTTGATGTCTGCACCAAAATCTACTGGTAATTTTCCAATTCTTGACATGTTATACTCCTACCAAACCGTACACATAACTTCACCACCAATGCCAAGCTCATATGCTTTGTCATTTGGAAGAACGCCATGTGATGTACTTACAATAATAGTTCCGTAACCATTTTTGAAACGTTTAATCTCTTCTTTACCTTGGTATACACGACGACCAGGTTTAGAAATTCTTTTCATTTCATTGATTACACTTTTACCATCTTCGTTGTATTTAAGTACAACTTTAATAGTTTTTTTAACGCCATCTTCGATAACGTTACAAGATTCTAAGTAACCTTTATCTACTAAGATATTTGCTACAGCTTCAACACTCTTAGAGTGAACAAGAGTTGTAACAGGTAATCTTCTCATACCCGCATTACGAACACGTGTTAACGCATCTGATACTAGATCATTAATTGCCATTATTTTTCCTTAATGTGAGTGCTTATGCACTTGCTATTGTTAGGAGTTTCCACTTGGAGGCAAATGCCTACCAAGAAGACTTTCTAACACCTGGGATTAATCCCTCGTTTGCCATTTTTCTAAAACAAATACGACAGATACCAAAGTCACGAAGTACTGAATGTGGACGACCACAGATTTGACATCTTGTGTATCCACGTACTTTAAACTTAGGTGTTCTTGCCGCTTTTGCGATCATAGACTTTTTAGCCATTAGTTGCTCCCTTTAGTGAAAGGCATACCCATTTTCTCTAAAAGAGCAAACGCAGCCTTGTCTGAATCAGCTGTAGTAACCATAGTGATATTCATACCATGAATTTGCATGATTGAATCATAAGATACTTCAGGGAAAATAAGTTGCTCTTGAAGACCGAAGTTATAGTTACCACGACCATCAAAACCATTTCTTGGAACACCACGGAAATCTTTCACACGTGGAAGTGCGATAGATACGAGACGATCTAAGAAGTTATACATATTTTCACCACGAAGAGTTACACGGATACCAACTGGCATACCTTCACGAACTTTAAAACCTGCAACAGATTTTTTCGCGATTACTGTAGATGCTTTTTGACCAGCAATCTTAGTAATAGTATCTTCGATGTTTTTAATAAGCTTGTTATCTTTCATTGCAAAACCAGCACCAACAGAGATGATAATCTTCTCAACTTTTGGTGTTTGCATAGGGTTTTTGATCCCTAATTCAGCTTGTAATTCAGATTTTAAACCTAAATATTTTTCTTTTAAGCGTGCCATCTAATTATGCCTCCACTTTACGTACATTTGAAGCGTCAATTGGCATCTCTTTATTGATATGCCCACCCTTCGTGTTCTCTTCAGTTGGTTTAACAGCTTTCTTAGCTATTTTACAACCCTCAACGATAACCTTGTTTTTCTTAGGCATAACTGCAACTACAGTAGCCTTAGTTCCACGGTCATCTCCAGCGATAATTTCTACAGTATCACCTTTTTTGAAATTAAACTTTGCCATCTATACAACCTCCGGCGCAAGAGATACAATTTTCATGAAACCAGCGTAACGTACTTCACGACCAACAGGTCCAAAAATACGAGTACCGATTGGCTCTCTCTTGTCATCAAGGATTACAGCTGCATTGTCATCAAAACGAATTAATGAACCATTTTCACGTTGAACTTCTTTATGAGTTCTAACGATAACAGCTTTAACAACCTTACCTTTTTTAACTTTAGCAGTTGGAGTCGCTTTTTTAACAGAAGCAACAATAACGTCACCCACTGATGCATAACGACGCTTAGAACCACCAAGCACTTTAATACACATAATCTCTTTAGCACCTGTATTATCAGCTACTACTAAACGAGTAAAACCTTGGATCATTATTTAGCTCCTGATACTACTGTTTTAAGTCTAAAAGATTTAGTCTTAGAAAGTGGACGACATTCGATTGCAATAATCTCATCACCAACTTTAACTTCATTACGCTCATCATGTACTAAGTACTTTTTGAAACGTTTTACAACTTTGTGGTAACGAGGGTGCATTACACGACGCTCAACAACGATAGTTACCGTTTTGTCACCTGCAATTTTTACAACATTACCTTGAATTTCACGTTTATGTGTCATTGCTCGGCTCCTAGTTCGCTACTGCACTAAGTGCAGTGTTGATTTTTGCAATATCTTTTTTAGCAACACGAAGTTCGCTAGTGTTTTGAAGTTGCATCATCTTTTGTTTAATTTTTAAAGTAAAAAGTTCAGTCTTTTTCTCTTTAAGCATAGCTTGAAGTTCAGCTGAAGTTTTTCCTGCTAAATCAGAATATTTCATTGTTCATCTCCGCAGTGATTATTTTTGTTTTGAATGGTAACTTATGCATAGCAAGAGTTAGTGCTTCACGAGCGATATCGTGTGGAACACCAGCCATTTCAAATATAATACGACCTGGTTTAATGTTCATTACCCATTGGTCAACTGCACCCTTACCTTTACCCATACGAGTTTCAAGAGGCTTAGCAGTTAACGGTTTAGCAGGGAATACACGAATCCAAATCTTACCATTTCTTTTAATGTGACGAGTAGCAGAGATACGAGCCGCTTCAATCTGACGAGAGTTGATACGACCAGCTTCTACAGCTTTAAATGCAATGTCACCAAACGCTAATTTGTAACCTGAACGAGCATAACCACGGTTACGACCTTTCATTACTTTACGATATTTTGTTCTTTTTGGCATTAACATAATTATTCAGCCTTTTCACTATTTTCACGACGAGGAGCACGTTTTCCGCGACGCTCTTTTTTCTCTTCAGCTACTTCTACTGGAACACCTTTAGTAAGTACTTCACCTTTGAAGATCCATACTTTAACACCGATGATACCGTAAGTTGTGTGAGCTTCAGCGAAACCGTAATCAATCTTAGCACGAAGAGTATGAAGTGGAACACGTCCCTCTAAATACCACTCAGTACGAGCCATTTCAGCTCCACCAAGACGACCAGCAACTGCTACTTTAATTCCCTTAGCACCAGAACGTTGTGCACCTTGCATAACTTTCTTCATAGCACGTCTAAAAGCAACACGACGCTCAAGTTGAGTAGCTACATTTTCAGCAACAAGTTGTGCAGAAGTTTGAGCTTTTTTCTCTTCTTTGATGTTTACAGAGATTGTTTTACCGATAAGCTTTTGAAGAGAAGTTTTAAGTTTCTCAATATCCGCACCTTTTTTACCAATAATGATACCAGGACGAGCAGCTACGATAGTAACACGTAAACGTTTTACAGTTCTTTCAATGATGATGTTAGAAACACCAGCATAGTAAAGTTCTTTCTTTAAAAATGTTCTTATCTTGTGATCTTCACCTAAAGCAGCAGGAGCTGTTTTAAAGTTAGGGAACCAACGGCTCTCCCAGTTACGGTTGATACCAAGACGTAAACCAATAGGATTAACTTTTTGACCCATACTATTTACCCTCTACTTCTACTAAGATATGTGCTGTTGGTTTTCTAATTCCAGAAGCCATACCACGAGCACGTGGACGGAAACGTTTTAGAACTGGACCATTGTCAACACGGCAAGATGTGATAACACAATCTTCAGCTTCACTACCACTGTTCGCTACTGCAGATGCAATAACTTTAGAGATAATTTTTGCTGCTTTGTTTGGAGTGAATTCTAAAGCTGCCATAGCTTCTTCAGCATTCATACCTTGAACCTCTCTTGCAATAAGACGAGATTTAATCGGAGAAACACGGATAAATTTCAATAATGCTCTAGCCATGATTAACCTTTCTTCTGAACAGAGCCCTTATGGCCCTTGAATGTACGAGTTGGTGCGAATTCACCAAGTTTATAACCAATATGATTCTCTGTAACATATACAGGAACGAATTGGCGACCATTGTGAACATTTAATGTTAACCCAACCATTTCAGGAAGAACCATAGATCTTCTTGACCAAGTTTTAATAGGTTTTTTGTCTCCGCTAGCTTTTGCTGCTTCAACTTTTTTCATTAAATGGCCATCTACGAATGGACCTTTTTTAATTGAACGAGCCATTATTAACCTACCCTTTTAGCATTTGGTTTACGGCGAGTAATAATAAGTTTATCACTTGCTTTCTTACGACGAGTTTTAGCACCCTTCGTTGGTTTACCCCAAGGAGTAACTGGATGACGACCTGAGTTCGTTTTACCTTCACCACCACCATGCGGGTGATCAATCGGGTTCATAGCAGAACCACGAGTTTGTGGACGAATACCAAGATGACGTTGACGACCAGCTTTAGCGATAACAATGTTACCAAACTCTTCGTTTCCAACGATACCAACAGTAGCTAAACACTCACCAAGAACTAAACGCATCTCAGATGAAGGCATACGTAAAGATACATATTTACCATCACGACCCATAATTTGAGCAGATGTTCCAGCAGCACGACACATTTGTCCGCCTTTACCAGTTTTAAGCTCAATATTGTGGATTAATGTACCCACTGGGATGTTTTTAAGTTTCATAGTGTTACCTGGTTTAACATCAAGACCTTCAGCAGAAGACTGGATTTTATCACCAACATTCAAACCTTTTGGTTGAATGATATAACGTTTTTCACCATCAGCATAAGTGATAAGTGCGATACGACAGTTACGGTATGGATCATACTCGATTGCGCTTACTGTTGCAGGGATATCAAACTTGTTACGTTTGAAATCGATGATACGGTAAAGTTTTTTCGCACCCGCTTGCTTATGACGAGATGTAATACGACCATTATTGTTACGACCAGCATGTTGTGGAAGTTTTACAAGTAATGAACGAACACTAGCTTTAGCAGTGATATCTGAACTATCAACATTCGTATAAAAACGACGTGAAGGAGTTATCGGTCTATAAGTTTTAATTGCCATCTTATACCGCCAAACTTTCTATTTGTGCACCCTCAGGTAAAGTTACATAGAACTTTTTGAAGTCATTTTGCTTCCCTTGTACACCACGGAAACGTTTAGTTTTTCCGTTTTGATTTAAAGAGTTGATTTTTGAAGGAATAATTCCAAAATACTCTCTAAACACCTCTTTAAGACCTGTTTTAGTCATACGTGGTGAAGTTTGAACAACGATAACACCATCTTCTTGTAGACCAAGAGTCTTTTCTGTATATAATATAGATTTAATATCTGTAATATCAGCCATTACTTAGCCTCACTTGTTAAAGTTTCCCATACAGCTTTTTCTATCACTAAAGAGCGATAGTTAGCAGCTAAGTATGCGTTTAATTCATTAGACTCTACAACATATGTTTGATGAAGGTTCTCAAACGCTAAGAATGTAGGCTCATCTAATAAAGATTTAACAAAAAGAGTATCTCTTTGGTTAAGAGCTTTAAACATTGCAGCAGCATCTTTAGTTTTACCAGATGCAATTTCAATGTTATCAACTATAAAAAGAGTACCATTTTGTGCATGCTCATTTAAAGCGAAGTTAAGAGCAAGTTTCTTTTGCTTTTTGTTCACTTTTAAATCGTAGTTACGGTTGTTTTGTGAACCAAAAGCTTTACCACCACCTACGAAGATAGGAGAACGACGTGAACCAGCACGAGCGCGACCGCCACCTTTTTGAGCCCATGGTTTTTTACCACCACCACGCACATCACTTCTACCTTTAGTTACTGCTGTATTTGCACGTTGTGCAGCTTGAGCAGACTTTACATAAAGGTAAAGGTTATGAGGATTAATTCCAGAGAATGACTCTGGTAATGCTAACTCAGATGCTTTTTCCATTTTATCATTTAAAACGATTGCGCTCATTATTTAGCTACCTTTACACGACCTAGAGCACCATTAGCACCACTTACTGAACCTAAAACCGCAATGATTTTGTTTTCAGCATCGAAACTAACGATCTCATTTTTAACACAGTTTTGTGTGTTACCATATTGTCCAGGCATTTTCTTACCCTTCATTACACGACCTGGCCACTCAGCATTACCGATAGAACCTGTTCTACGACCAAATCTATGACCGTGAGATGCAGGACCACCACCGAAATTCCATCTTTTCATAGCTCCAGAGAAACCGCGACCTTTAGTGTTGAAAGTAGTTTTAAGTACACTTGCTTCTGCAAGTGGAGCTAAATCTAAATCACCAGCTTCAGTATTTGTTACATCTAATGTAACGAAACGGTTAAACTCAGCAGAAAGAGAATATTTCTTCTGTTGACCTTCAATTGCTTTATTCATTTTTTTACCACTGTTATACGCAACAATAGCTTTACCATCATTAACTTCACATACCTTAGCATCAAGAACTCTTAAAAGAGTAACTGGTTTTGCAGGAACTGTGATAGTACGGCTCATACCGATTTTTTCAACAATATATTCCATTGGTTACTCCTATTTGTCCATAGAGCGAACTTCAACGTCCACTTCTGGTGCAAGATCAAGTTTCATTAATGAATCAACTGTCTCTGGTGTTGCAGAAACGATGTCGATCATTCTAGCGTGCATACGAATTTCAAATTGCTCACGAGCTTTTTTGTTAACGTGAACTGATTTAAGAACAGTATACTTACGAATCTTTGTTGGTAAAGGTATTGGACCACGGATTACCGCGCCAGTACGTTTTACAGCCTCTACGATTGATGCTACTGATCTATCGAGTACACGATGATCGTAAGCTTTCAATTTTAAACGAATTTTTTCCATAATTTTCCTTCTAAAGAACTCGTTGGATCCTAGCCCAACTATTTAAGGGAGCGCAATTTTACCCAATCTATTGTATATATTCAAGGTTTTAGGGGGTATTTTTTGATTTTTAGTAAAATTTATTTCCTTTTAAAAAGGAAGTGCTATAATTTGAGTAGTTAAAATTTAGGAAAAATATGGAAATTTTACTCGAAGAGTTGTATAAAACAGAGATACATTTAGAAAAATACCACTTTAGAAAACTGTTTATAGATGAAAAATCGTATCAGATTACAGGTATATCACAAAGCGGCAAGACGAAAATCATTAAACATTACCTCTTGGGGCTTAAAAAAAGTTCTTATATTTATATAGATTGTAATGATGTTCGTATCGATGTTGAAAAACTCAATGCCTCCCTACTCTCCTTTTGTAATAAAAACAAGATAGATGTACTTGTGCTTGATAACTACAATCCGGAGTTTAAATTTGTCAATGTCTCACAACTTATTATCGCTTCGGAGATTGATTATGATCTAGAGTATCTAGAGAAATTACAACTCTACCCTCTCGATTATGAGGAGTTTTTAGCTTATGAACATAAGTATGACTCCACAGCACTCAACCACTTCTTTCAATTAGGTGGTCTTCCTGTAATGCATAAGATCTATGCAGATGAGAGAAATCTCTTTTTACAAAAAGTGATTAGAAATACTCTTGATGATGTAGAATTTGACATCATGATGCTGTGTGCAAAGATGATGAGTCAAAAGCTCTCTGCCTATACTATATATGAAAGACTCAAAGTTATTCGTAAAATATCTAAAGATAAATTATATAAATCATTTGAGAATCTTCAAGAAAAAAACTATATTCATCTTCTTGAAAAGCTCAATCACTCTAAAGCTACAAAAAAAGTCTACCTTTGCGATACCTCTTTTAAGAGTGCTCTAAGTGTAGAGAAAAACTTTGGTCGGCTTTTTGAAAATATGATCTTTTTAGAGCTTTTAAAATCGGGTACTCAGTGTTACTATGAAGATGGGATAGACTTTTACCTTCCCAATACTGATGAGATTATTTTATGTAAACCTTTTGCAGATGAGCGGCGTTTATTTCAAAAGCTGGAGAGTATCGAAGCATTTATCTTTACCCATTCTATCAAAAAGATCACTGCCGTGAGTATGAATAAAGAGGGAGGTTTATCGCATCCACTAGCAAGTGTTGCTATAATCCCTTTTGATATTTGGGCTTTGGGGGATTAGATGGGTATTTTATGTGGCATAGATGAAGCTGGGCGTGGACCTTGTGCTGGTGACTTAGTGGTTGCTGGATGTATATTTAACAAGCAGATTAAAGTAGATGGGCTTAATGATTCTAAGAAGATAAGTGAAAAACGCCGTGAAGAGATGTATAAGCAGATACACCCTAACACACTTAACCATATCGTAGTAATCTCCCCTCAAGAGATTGATGATGAGGGTATCTCTAAGTGTATGACACGAGCACTCTTAGAGATTCAAGAAAATCTACAAGCAGATGAGTATCTTTTTGATGGGAACACCACCTTTGGAGTAAGTAACCTTAATACCATGGTCAAAGCAGATGGAAAGATTGCTGAAGTAAGTGCTGCCTCTATACTAGCTAAAGTTATTCACGATAGAAATATTATAAGAGATGCAAAAAAATACCCAGAGTATGGTTTTGAGAAACATAAAGGGTATGGAACAAAACTTCATATAGAGATGATAAAAGAGCATGGTTACTGCCCAATACATCGTCGTAGTTTTAAACTTAAAGCTCTGCAACAAGGATTATTCTAAGTAAATATTATGTATAATAAAACAATATTTACTAAGGAAAGTTGAATGATATTAGTAACAGGGGGAGCTGGTTATATTGGCTCACACACATGTATTGAACTACATGAAGCGGGTTTTGATTTTGTTGTTTTCGATAATTTTTGCAACTCTTCACTTGAATCATTAAAAAGGGTTGAAAAGATAATTAACAAAGAGATAGCCTTTGTTGAGGGTGACATTCGTAATGCAAACGATTTACAGTCTGTTTTTGATACCTATAAGATTGATTCTGTTATTCATTTTGCAGGGCTCAAGGCTGTTGGTGAGTCAGTAGAGAAACCTCTTGAGTATTATGATAACAACATCAATGGTACCATAGTACTCTGTAATATCATGAGAAAAAACAACTGTAAAAAGATAGTTTTCAGCTCTTCTGCCACGGTATATGGTGATCCTCATACAACCCCTATAAAAGAAGATTTTCCACTCTCTGCTACAAATCCTTACGGAAGAACAAAACTTTTCAATGAGGAGATTCTTCGTGATCTTTATACTTCAGACCATGATTGGAAAGTAATACTTCTTCGTTATTTTAACCCTGTCGGTGCACATAAATCTGGTACGATTGGGGAAGATCCTAATGGAATACCAAACAACCTTATGCCTTTTATCGCTCAAACAGCCGTTGGTAAACGCGACGAGCTTAGTGTTTTTGGTGGAGACTACGATACTCACGATGGAACAGGGGTGAGAGACTACATACATGTGGTAGATTTAGCCCAAGGGCATGTAAAAGCTCTACAAAAAATAGACTCTCTCAAAGAGGTACTTACAGTGAACCTTGGAACAGGAAACGGCTACTCTGTACTAGATATGGTCAAAGCATTTGAAAAAGCTAGTGGCAAGAAAGTTGCTTATAAAATAGTTCAACGTCGTGCCGGTGATATAGCCAAATGTTTTGCAGACCCCAGTTATGCTTTAGAGGTTCTTGGTTGGAAAGCGACAAAAGGTATTGATGAGATGTGTGAAGATAGTTGGCGATGGCAATCGAACAACCCTAACGGTTATACTAAAAACTAAAACTTGGAGAAAAAAATGATATATTCTTTAATAAAATATTGTCTAGTTGTTACCCTTCTTATTTTTACAGGTTGTGCAAAATCTCAAGAGGAAAAAGCATTAAAAATAGAAGACCAAAATGTAAGTATACGTATCGAAGCAGCTGTATACCCTAGTAAACGCGAAGATGTCCTTGCTTCTGTTGCAGGAAAGATAAAAAAACTTTATATTACTTATGGTGACAGGGTAAAAAAGGGTGATATTCTATACTCTTTAGATAAAGAGCTTATCAAACTAGATATTCAAAATAAAAAAATTGAAGTTGCATCTTTAGAGAAAATTAGAAATAATTTTAAACGAAACCATAATGCATCTAGTAAAGAAGCTATAAACTTGGCTGCACAAGAATTAAAAAAAGTTTCCAAGCTAAAAGCACAAGGCTATGTACGATCTTTTGAAGAAAACACTTACAAAAAAAACTACATTAATGCCGTTTACAACAATAAAACGAAAGATAGTACCGATTACGAAAAACTCAATACACTTGAAACTAATTTAGCAACTAAAAAAATTGAATTGAAAAAGCTGGAGTATCAACTAAAACATGCCGATGCTTATGCTCATATTGATGGTTTTATTGTTGATATCCAAGTAAATGAGGGGGAATCAGTTAGTGAAGATAAAAAAGTGTGTATTATTGAAAACCTTGATTCCGTTATTGTTAGAGCAGGTTTTGCTAATGGTTTGCTTCCATTTATTCATATTGGTCAAATTGCTAAAATAAGCTTTGTCACATCGCCTCCTTACAATACTGAAGCGAAAGTAAACCGTATTGTCCCGATTGTTGATCCTGCATTTAAAAATATGACCTTAGATATTGAACTCCCGAACAATCATTACATACTACAAGAGGGAACGCGAGCACTTGTAACACTTGAACTTACAAAAGAGGGGCAAGATAAAGTAAGAAAATACTTTATGCATAACAAAAGAGATAGAGTCGTAGAGATTCAATCAAAGATATAAATAAACTCTTCCTAAGGGAAGATTTTTATGTGTAAAAATATCTTTTTGAAATTTAAGATCTACTACAGTTGTCTCTTTTTGGCTTTTTAGGTAAATATTACTGTATGTATCTAGTATTGTTCTACCCCTCTTTAGATGGGGAGATTGTATTTTCAAGTATAACTCTTCAGAAGATTGTTCACAAACTAATACAAACCCCTTTTCATAAAATCTTATATACCCTTCGAGTGTACCGATTTTTTCGTAACTCTCCCCAAGTGGAGCTCCTAAATCATAAAAGTAAATCTCATCGCGTTCTAATTTTCTATTTGTTGGGATCTCTGCATAAACTAAATTATTGGTGAGTTTTGCCATTGCATAACTAAAATAGATAGCATTTTTAGGTTTCACCTCTTTGTATAAAGGTAGATTCTTATACACTTTTTCATAATCAGGTGCAATATAATTTAAATAGATAAAATTTTTAAAACCATCTTTTTTATACTCTTTTTTGTATTTTGTAAGCATATCAATAAATTTTAACGAATCTGCGATACTCTGAGAATTATCATAAATAGGATAGTAATTTGTTACACTTATTTCATCTACCCAACCCTTATTAAGAAGTTGCAATTTTATCTTTTTTGTCACATCAGTTGTGATGTAGCTTTCTGTCATATCATATGTGACATAAGGAAGTACAAACTGTTTTTGTCTAAAACCCTGATTTGTTACAACAAAAATATTTTTCTTTTTGAGTGTTTTATAAAATTTTTCAACAAGATCAAAATATTGTAGTTTAGGATTTAATTTTTTGAAATTGCTGAGTATCTCTTTATATGGTTTATCTAAAATATATTGTGCTGGAGCCCAATCAAAGAAAATACCATTAAACTTTTTTTCTTGCATATTATTGAGTAGATCAGCTACTCGTTTATCAAAGAGTTCCTCATTACCAAGATTGTAGTAATACTCACGACACCAATCGTAATGATTCTCTTTACAGTGAATAAATGGTCCCTCAGGATTTAAAGTGGTCTTTTCTCGGTGCTGATACAACCACTCAACAAAATCTCTATTTTCACCATCAGTATAATAATACAATGCTGGCATCCAATCATAAGCAATATGATGTGGTATTTGCAATAAGCCTTGCTTTTTAAGAAGTGTGGCATTGACATTATTGTCTTCTACATTACCTAACTCAACAATATTAAATTTCTTCATCCAAGTGAGTTCATCACCTTTTGCAAAAGGTGATGCAATAAGGTAGTCACCTTTCACCTCTTTTAAATCAGTGATTTTTGGGCTTTTGCTTGTTATATAATTTTCTTTTGATACAAGAGAAAATTGGTTTGCTTCTAGCGAAGAGAGTAATAATAAAAGAAATAAACTATATTTTACAATAAGACTCATTTTTTCAAAAGCTCCTTGAAGGAGAGTTTTTTTGTAATTAAAAAGATATACAGCAGTATAAAATCTACCGCAAATAAAAGTATATGAAAAATCGTTGCAGCAATGAGAGCATCTTCTGCATTCACATTATGAGCTGTTAAAAAAAGAACTACAGCAGCCTCATATGTGCCAATTCCAGCAGGTGCTAATGGGACAGAGAGTGCAATAGTAGAAAAGATAAATAGTTCTAATATCATAGAGATATTAAGGGAGAAATCTACTGCATAAAGGAAAAAAACAGCAGTAGAAGCAAAATACACTAACCATAATAGAAGACTGTAAAAAAGTAACGATAAAGGTTTTTGAAAAAGAGTATGTACACTTTTATAGATTTTTTGTATATAGATCCTCAAAAATCTAAAAGGTATTTTTTTAATAAGTATTAGTGCATATTTTGTATTGAAAAAAACAATTGTTAAGAGAATTAAAACACTCAAAAGTAGTATAGAGTTTTTTGCCATTTCATTTGAGACATAGGTATATGCCCACAGACAAAGAAGTAAAAATATAATTATTAGATCCAAAAAACGTTCTACAAACATAATGGAGATAGTTTTATGATAACTATAGTTATAAAACTTCTTTAAATAAATGGCTTTTGAGACCTCTCCTAATTTTGCAGGTAAAATCATGTTCAGTGCACTTGAAACAATAATAGTCTCAAAAGAGACTTTAAAAGAGAGAAGTGACATCTTCATCCAACGAATACTAAGTACAATTTGAGATACAAGAATAACAAAAAAGCTAAGAACAATACCTACAATAGAAAATTTTGATATATTGATTTTATCTATATCAAAATCATAAAGAAGATAGATAAAAATAGCTATAAGTAAAACTGTATTAAAAATTTTACTTTTCATTTAAAATATCTTCTATCTTATTTTTTGCAAAACTAGAGGCATAAAAAGCTAAAATATAATCTATATTTACCCCAGCATATTGTAAAAAACTTTTAAGTAAATTTGTTTGCATCAGTTCATATGGATGAATGTACAGTATAGGATTTTTTGTTTTTTTAAATAAAATCTTAAGTATCCAAGTTGGTAGGACTCGCAGATAAAAACCACCACTAAAAGGAATTATATACTTTGGAATTGGTCGCTCTTGAACTTTTCCAAAATTTGTATATATATCAAAAGGATTTGTTTTATTTATGCTATTTCCATACATATAATTTTTCATTGGGAAATAAGATGAAGAGTATTTCAACCCAATTTTTGCTAAATGCTCATAGTATCTTTTTTCAAAAGGCATAGACCAGCTTGGACTTCTATACCCTAAAACTTTTTCACCTATTATCTCTTGGAGCAAATTTTTAGCTTTTAGGAGATCTGATGCCCATGTATCAAAATCTTCTTTATAAACTAAATTATGATGATAGCCATGGCATGCTATTTCTATATTTGCTTGAAAAAGTTTCTTAACAAGATGAGGATATTTTTGAGCAAAACTGCCTAAAACAAATGCCGTTGCACTCTCCCCTCGACTCAGCTTTATAAATGTATCGATATACTCTTCATAATTTATAGCTGGTTCTTGCTTCCATTGAACATTAAAATTCATATCTACCACTTCTTCGACATCTATAGTAAGCCAAATCATAAATCAACCAGGTATTTACAAAGTTTTGGACCAATAAAGTCAACCATTTTTTTAGGAAGTTTTTTCCAGATATCAGAAGCTAAAGAATATCTTGCATATATATCAATCTCTTGTGAAGAGTGGATATCTATCTTTACTGGATTTGCACCAAATTGAGATTTGAATTTATAAGTGCTCCCCCCATAAGAGGATCTTCCAAAATCAAATATTTTACTTTGTGTATTATCACAAATATATTTAAGTGTTTCCCAATAAATTTGATAGCCTGCGAGTTTACTATTGTACTCACTACGAACGCCACCCCAAGGGTACCAAGCTATCTCTTCATCAAGTAAAATACACATTGTAGCTATAACTTCATGCCCATCATAAAGGTTAAAAAAGATGATATTTTCTCCAAACTCCTCCACTAAATTATAAAATATCTTTTTATCTAAAAGTGGTGTGCCATGTTTATACATAGTTGATGAGAAAATAGTATAAAAATCTTCTATATCTTGAGATCTGTTTCCATATTGCATTGAAAAATTAAACTTTTTAAATGCATTTCTCACCTTGTTTCTACATCTTGATTTTACATCTTGTGCGAAGAGTTCTTCACTTGTTTTATCTTCAATACTTACTCTCATAGTAACTGTATCATCTGTTATAAAACTATCATACTCAAAGTTTAAAGCTCTTATCTGATACTCGTTGTCTTTAGCTAATTCTAACAGATCTTCAATATTATCACTTCGTCTATCTGTATAGTTTAACAAAGGCAAATAACTTAATGTTTTTGCACCTGTTATAGAAGGGACAACAACAAAGTCCATATATTTTGGATAATTATAAAGCTTATTGAGAGCTTTTGTAAATCTCATTACAAAAGAGTTTGTTAATAAGGTCTTATTCATCTTCTATTTTCTTTGCATTTTGTTTTGCAGTCTCTCGAATAATGGTCGTAATCATTTGATTATGATTTTTTTGATTCACATATAAAATAATATTTACAAGTACCGTTAGTGCTAAAACGATATAAACAATAAGATCCGTACCACTTTGAATCGAAAATACATGAGCGATACTATCTGAATATTCAGGTTTTAAAATCAATAAAAACACAAGAGCATAACCACCAAGGACACTTAGTTTTTGAAAAATTTTCAGTTTTGAAGAAAAAGAAAAAATTAAAAATGCTAAAGTAAGAACACTAATCAGAAAAAATTTAATAATTATCATTTCATTATACTCCCAGTAAAATAATCAAGAATGATGTTTATACTATTCCACATTGACTGACCTTTTTCTATTGTATATTCTGTATATCTTATCTCACAAGGTTTTTCAATATATTTCATATCTAATGATTTAATAATACTAATAATCTCAGAAGCATGTGCCATTCTATTTTGAGTAATCTTAAAATTTGGATACTTACTGATATGAATAGCTCTAAAGCCATTATGTGAGTCTGTCAACCAAAGTCCAGTCGTGAGCCAAGTAAAAATTCTTGAGGCTTGTAAAAGATACCTTTTTCGTGTAGGCATATTTTTAGTTTTTCCTAAAAATCTTGAGCCAAGCACGATATCAGCCTCATTATTCTCTAATGCCTCAACAAAAGGCACAATGTCGTAAGGGTTATGTTGTCCATCTGAATCAAAAGTGATAGCATAATCACATCCTAAGGTAAGTGCATATTCTAAGCCTGTTTGTAAAGCAGCTCCTTGTCCAAGGTTTATAATATGTTTTAGCATATATATACCTTTTAAAGAAGCTTTCTCATAACTTTTATCGCTAGAGCAATCATCTACAACAACAATATAATAAGAGGGGTATAAAGATTGCAACTCTTCTAAAACACCTTGTATCACCTTCTCTTCATTATATAAAGGTATGACAATGGCAACTTTTGCATTTTCTAAAGACACATTAATCCTTTTTTGCTTTAATTTTCATAATTTTTGTTTTGAGTGATTTTTCAATATCTAAAAAAGCATCTACAACGACGGCATTGAACATTTTTTTACTTAAATCTTTAATAATCTCAACTGCCTCTTCATGTGTTTTGCCCTCCTTATAAGAACGATCGCTCGTCACTCCAACATAAAACTCCCCAAGTGAAACAATCTGTGCATCTAAAGGAATCTGAGACTCTTTCAATCCAAAAGGGTACCCTTTTCCATCAAAACGTTCATGATGATATTTTATAATATTTTCAATAGGATACAGATGACAAATAGGCTCTACAATAATACCACCAATAAGAGGATGCTCCTTAATGAGATTCATATCTTGCTCTTCTAACTCCTCTTTGTCAATAGCTACCAATAAGTCTCCAACCATTCCGATATCATGTAAATAAGAACCTAATTGAATTGTATCAATCTCTTTTTCAGAAAGAAAAAGAGATTTGGCAATTTCTACAGAGATCGTTTGTACAATAAGGGAGTGATTCTTGTAGTAAGGATTTTCTAACTCAATTGCATCGTTTGTAAATCGTAAGAAAGAGAGATAATTCTTAATAGTTTCACTTTCATAATCTGTATTGACTAAGAATCCACCTGCCATATCTAAAAATGAACCAACCTGAGTAATTGTTTCTTGTTTTAAAGGTTTTGTATCGTAAAACTCTAACTTATAGGGTGTATTTCTAATAAAAAAAACTTTTTTCAATGAAGCATTTTCACTAGGAGCTTGTTCAAAAACAAGTGCACCCTCTTTAGTAAAAAGCTTTACACCTTCTGCTTTGGTAATTTTAATAACCAATGAGATAAAAAATTTGAAAAATTGATTTTTATCCATCTGCAATTTCATAAGAGAACTAGAGGTGCTTTTACCTAAACTAGATTGTGTTTCGCCACCTTTAAAATTAAAACTTTTTGATACCTGTTCGTAATAAGTAAGCATAATATCAAAATAGCCATAATAAGGTTTCAGATCAAATGTATAAAAACTAAAAAACATCATCATCTGATTTTGACTACTATTTGCTATACTGTACACTTTATAGTTACCACTTTTTTGAAAATCATCAATATCTTTTTTTCCTATTCTAAAGGGAGCAGCCACATCAGTGTTAGTGCTCGTGTTTGTCTCTATTAAGATATAAGTTTCGCCTCTTAATTCATACAGAGCAAGATACTTTGCATTCACCAGTTTTGCACTTTCAAGTAAAATTTTCTCAACATCTTTTATCTGTGTTTGAAGGCTTAATTTTTGTAAGAATGTATTAAACTCCAAATTTTTACTTTCCAAATAAACCTTTTGTCTAAAAATATTGAGCATAAAGAAAAAGAAAAAGAGAGAAAAAAGCCCAAAAATCCACCACCATTGTTCTAAAAAAGTATTTATTTGATCTAAATTATATAAAATTATATCGGGGAGAATATTATTTAAATAATATCTACTTTGCTCAAAAAAACTCATTCTTTTTCCTTCTTTTTATCTCTTAAGTATTGTATATAATTCCGATTATCAATGGAGTAAACAGTAACTGTTTTTGTCTTATAATATACCCTCATATTATCATGTGTCATTTGGTAGATTGCTAACCAGCTTTTTAACTGAGTTTGAAATTTTTCTCTCCATCTATAAAACCATTCTTCCATCCCTTTATATGCATTTGGATAATTTTCTACAAATATATATATCTTTTCTGTTGGAATAGCTAAGTACTTCTCAGCTGGAGAATAATCAAGGATTAAGTTTTGTGTATTTATATGGTAACCCTTATCTAGAATTTTAGCATAAGTTTGAATATAGGCAACAGCCGTCCAGCTATAAGGTCTATTCTCTTTATCAATTTTCATAATAATTTCTGGAATAGATGTATACTGCGTTTGGTTTATATTTTTCCAAAACTCTTCTGTATCAATCCATCTAGGTGTGCTAAGTACTAAAAACAAGAAAATCACATACATTAAAAAAAGTAATACGGAATTTGCATATTTTTTAAATATAGAAATAAATGGTTTTTGGATTAAATAATGAAAATAAAATGCCCCAAGTAAAGTCATAGCAAAAAAGAGGTACTCAATAAGTCTGCCTTGTTTTGTTAAAAGTGGTAAACCTGCATTTGGGCCAAAATAGATTAAAAAAACTCCAAGAATTATCAATAAATAAGAAGTGTTCAAAAATCTTTTCTTTGAAAAAAATGCTATGATAAAGGCAAATGCCAAACTAGCAAACATCAATAGATGGAACTTAGAAATATTGATAATAGAAACTATAGAAAATCCTGTTTTTGCAATATTTTCAACATTTTTTTGAGTTCCTAAAAGTTTGTCTAGTATAGGAGCTGCTGCACCAAAATCTTGAGGAATACCATACTTTATCATAGAAAGAATCCATAAGTTACCAAATATTGCAGCAAAGATAATAGCAATAGTACCTCTTGTAAGTAATCTCCAATTTAGTTTCATAAAAAGAAGTGCATTTAATGCAATAAGCATACTTATAAATATAAGTACAATAGCCCCACCCCCATGAAATATAAAAACAAGCATCAAGGTTAAAGAGTAGAGAATAAGGTACTTTAGTAATTGTGTTTTAAAAACTTTTATAAGAAAATAAGCATTGAGTAAAACAAATACGGAAGCATGCTCATATGCCATTCCAGATACATACCTTATGTATGTATAGTAACCCTCTAGATGTCCTTGGGTTTTCACCTCTTGTAAACTTGGCATATAAAATTTCATATTAAAAAAATCTACAATATGAGGATTGGCTGTTGTCACAATCTCTCCTATAAGTAAATTTGACATTGGACTCATAAAAATCAAACCATGAAGAATAACACCAAAAAGAGCCGTATATTTAGAATCACTAAAGTCTTTAATAACATAATATATAGATATGTAAAGTGCAATAAGCAAAAGTAACGGATAGAGACTAAAAAGTATAATAGGATCAATATTTGTAAAAACATTGATAAAAAATATCATAATAGAGATACCGTAAAAATCTGCTCCAAAGGTTTTATTGTCTGCATATAAATTATTATGTTGAAGATAATTCACCCATTCCATAAATTGAGCAGTATCACTTACAGGATCACTGTAGCTCATCAGCCCTCGTGTTATGAGTATAGATAAGATATATGTAAAAACACTATAAAAAAGAACTTTTTTTGAAAGAGTAAAAAAACTAATGCGAGACTCAATTAAGAGTATTTTTTCTTTAATATTTGAGATAACCTGTTGTTTAAATCCTTGAGGATCATCTAAAATATCTAATGATTTTAACATAAGCTTCACCCTAAGATTATGTACTAGTTCACGAATACTTCTATGATAATAAAATTTTTCAAAGGCGAGTCTAGTTCCAACAAGTACTACAAGGAAAAAGATAAGACTAAAAATTTTCACAAAAACCAATAAAGGTATTACAAGTTCAATATATGCACTCATATAGATAAAATTAAAAGTTAATTTTTGAACACTGCTAACGGTTTGGGATTGTGGAAAAATCTTTGTTGGCAACCAAACAAAAAGCATATAAGAAACCATCAAAAGTTTCATTACATACCAGATGTTTTTTGCAACAAAAGAGTAGACCATGCCTAAATCAATAAAATAGACATCTTGAGGGAACACTGCTCTACCTTTTGTGAATTGTGAATTCTACTCTACGATTTTTAGCTCTTCCCTCTGCATGTTTATTTGAAGCTATAGGATTAAACTCACCATACCCAATAGCTCTTATGCGTCTAGCATCTACACCCATATCAACAAGAGCTTCTTTTACTGCATTTGCTCTTAGCACTGATAATCTTTTATTGTATTTTTGTGAAGCAACATTGTCTGTATAGCCAACAAGAGATAATGTAGCTTCTTTATGCGCTAATAAATACTCTGCTATTGGTTCTAGCACATGCAAACTTCCCTTGAGAAGTTTAGCTGAATTGTATTCAAAATTCAGATTTTCAAGAATCATTGGTTTATTTTCCACAATAGGTGCTACTGCTATAGCCTCTCTCTTTAAATACCCTTTTTCCAATAGGTATCGTAAAAGTTTCCAACGAAGTAGCTCTCCATCATATCTTTTATCTTTAAATTCAAATGGTCGAATAAATACAACGGCTCCCTTTCCATAAGGGATTATAGAAACAATTGGAGATCCTTTAGTATTTGATAAAAGGGTTTTCCCTTCAGCTATAAAGTCAGCGGCTAAATAGTAGTTTGTATCTATCTTTAAGTCTTTTATATCTTGAAAATAATGGATAGGACTTTTTGGCTTGAACTTAAGTGTTAAAGGAACATAATTTACTTGATCTATATTTTTACTTTTGTAGATATGTGTATATACTTTTCTGTCAAAGAAATGTAGATGAGCACTTTTTGAAGCAATTTTTTCACTAATTCGCTTTGGATCAATGTAGCCACTATGTTTAAATGTATCATATCTTGTAGAATAAATTCCACCCTCTACCCAAAAGATTCCACCTTGTCCAATCCACCATTGAAGAATCTCTTGCTCTTTATGTGAGAGATTATAGCTATATGCGATATCTTCAAAGAGATCATTTGAAACATGTAAAAACTTATTTGCCCATGTTGGTAAGACATAAATAAAATCTTCTGAAAAAGGGTTTGTTCTTAGTTTCCAAAAATCGACATCTTTAATATGTGAAGCATAATAATTATAGTGAATTTTATCATAGAACTGATTAGAGAACTTACCATCAAAATCTAATATAGGTTGATTTGAGATAAATGGAAACTTCTTAAGAAGTATTGCTCTATTGTCAGTTTTTCTATATACATGATCTACTGTTATGTCATAAATATCGACTGTCTCAGGTGTTAAGATTTTATCTTCTAGCTGTACTTCTTGCTGAGTACTGCATCCAATAGTAAATGATAAAAATACCACAAGAAGGGAGTTTAATGCCAATGTTTTCATATCTAATCTAATCCTTATTTTAAAATGATGAATAATAATAATATTCTAGTTTTTTAAACATCTGTACAGAGTAATAAAAGCTTATTGCCCAAAAAACTATACTGCCAAACAACAATCCATAAATAGCATATTCTAAACCAAACATTCTACTTAATACGACACCAATTAAAAGATTAACTACAGAAGCTGTTAAAATTGCCTTGAGTGAAAAATTTTGTCTTGAGAACGAAAACATAAAAAGAACATTCATAAGACCATTAACCATAAAAGCATATGACACAGCTGCTATCCAATAAATAAATGGTGTAAAACTTTTGAAAAAATCTTTCGTAAACTCATAATCCATATACTTGTCTAATAAGTATACAGCATAATATGTAAGAATAATAATAATTATAGAAACGATTAAGTAAGCCAGATTGAATTTTTTGAAAAAACTATAAATTTTATTGTTAAACTCTTGATATTCAGAGTACTTATACTTTATAACCAAGTCATTAATTCTATACATAAATTCATGAATACTGATTTCGGTAAGACCCATAAGTAAAACAAGTGCAATAAGAGCCCAGTCTAATCCTAATTCATAAGGTACATTAAACCAAATAAAATAAGGCTTCGCCTCCATATAATTACTCCATGCAACCATTCTATCTGTCACTAAGAAAATAAAATAAAGAAACCCATAAAGATAAAATGGGATAAGAGAATAAAAGAGTATGGAAGCCCTTGGCGTTCCCTCCCCCTCAGCACTTAAATCTTTTCTTTTAAGATTCCTGATTTTTATAAAGGTAAAAAAGATGATAAGTGCATCTAAAACAACTAAAGATATAAACTGTGCTTCTGGTAAACGAACCTTAAGAATACTATGTGAAATATAAGTAAAAATAACACCTAAAATAAAGAAGAAAAGAATGGTATTATACTCTTCAAACATATAGTAAATGGCAATATTTAAGAATAAGACAGAGAGTAAAAAATAAAATGCAACCATTATAAAAAAATAATAGCTTGGAAATATTTCAAAAAATATATTGAACAATATAAGAAAAGAACCAATAGTAAAAACAAGTATATACCCGATGCTAAGTAGTTTTCTTGTTATGTTGGCAGCAAGTATAACCTCCCCTTGCTTGAGGTAAAAGAGTCCCTTCCTTCCGATAGCTTGAGCAGAAGCTCCAGTAACTATAAGTGCTAAAAAGGTACCAACTGCAATTACCGTTGCTTTTGTTTTGTCCATCTCTAGTCCTGACCAAATTGCATAACCTATGGAGAGTGTAAAAAATATTTGTACAAACATTGGCATAGCAAAAGCTAAACCACGAAGATAGTTTTTTACCATTCTTAGAAATAATGGAGGTAAATCTTCAAAATTTACAAGAGATTTAGTAGGGTATTGTTTTACATCTCTATATTGCATCATATATTTTGCCATCTCAAAAACATTTTCAAAACCATACTCTTGCTGTGCATCGATATCTCTAATTCCATATACTTCTAAAAGTGCTGTAATCTCCCAAAAATCAAGTGGTTTTCCTCTCTCTTGAGTTATATTTTTATATAACTCACTAAGATCTCTAGTTGTAGCTACCTCCACTCTCGACCCTTTTCACTCATAAACTCTATATAAAGATCTTTATATACTTTTCCATAACTCTCTACCATATCTTCTATGGTAAATCCATTGAGTATAGATTCTCTAGCATCCATCCCCATATCTTTCGCAATCTCCGGATTTTTAAGTACATAAAGCACTTTATCGGCAAACTCTTGATAATCTTTTGGCTTCACAACAAAACCATAATCTTCAAGTACCTCTTTTGTTCCTCCAACATCAGAAGAAACAACAACTTTTTCACAAGCCATCGCTTCAATAACTACAAAAGGAAAGGCTTCAGAGATACTTGTAAGCATAACAACATCCCCTTCGTTATAAGCTGTTTGAGGGCTACTTGTTAAACCTGCAAAAGAGAAGTTGCTTTCTAATTGTAGTTCCTCTACTAAATTTTGACAGATATGATAATACTTTTCATCCACTATAGGTCCATAGAGTTTAAAAAGGACATTTGGTACTTCTTGCCTTACAATCTCTGCAGTTCGTATATATGTTTCAATATCTTTTAAAGGATCAATTCTAGCAACCATCACAACAGTTGGTCTATCATCCTCTTTTTCTACATCAAATTGTTTAAATACATTGGTATCTATGCCATTATAGATTGTTTGAATCTTTGCCTCGTCTACTCCCCACTTTTTCTCCCATCGTGAGTTGTAATCACAAACAGGAGAAACAATATCTGCAAAATGAAAGTTTAATTTAGAAACAAGAGTAATTAACCCCATAAGGAACTCTTTTGTTCTATATGGCGTTTGGTTTCTTGAGTTTGCTAAATACTGCTCTCGTATGTAAACGCCATGCTCTGTTAGTAAGAACTTACTTCCATACTTTTTTTTAGCAATAATACAAGAAAGCCCACAAAATGCAGCTGCCGATGAGTGATAAATATGAGCTTCAGGCAGAGTAGGAAGCAGAGAAATAAAAAATCTATAAAGATAACGTAATCCCTCTATCATATCAAAAGTACTAGGGATATCCTCTTGTGTATCTTTAAAGTGTTCTAAAAAATACTCTTTATATATCTCCCATAGGTCTTCACTTCTAAAAGTTTCATAATAATCATAAGTTTGAAAGTACTCATAAAACTCATAAATAGAATCACCTAAGCCATTTAAATCTTCTTTATTTCTATAAATATGATCAAGAACCAATACCATCATAGGTCGTAATATATCCATATGATTTTCATTTTGTGTTTTGATTTTTGCTTCGTATATTTTTGAAAATTCAATTTTTCGTATATATTCTATTGGTTCTTCTGTTCCCCATAAAGGAACATTTATAATATCTACAACATTTGGGGGAATATTGAATTTCACTTTTACAAAAGGGTGCATCTGTATAGGTATCAATACAAAGTCGATATTTTTTAATTCATGCATTAAAATATCAGCCCATGTACTTACACCACCTGTAACATAGGGATATGTTCCCTCACCAGTCCAAACAATTTTTATTCTACTCATAAAGTTCTTTTTTTCCCGTGAGTATACCTAAAATAAACATCTCTTTTGTGTAATTTTCTTCAAGATCTAAGAGTTGCAATGTATAATTTAAATAACTTGTTAAAGCATTCGAGTAGTCTCTGTATTGTGCAGTTCCTATAAAATACTCCTCTTTAGCAATAATAATTTTTTTACTTGCTAAAGCCACCTGTTTTTCAAGTATCTCTTTTTGTTCTTGAAATCTTTGAATAGAATTGTATGAGTATTCGATAGCCAATAACACTTCTCTCGATTTTGCAGATAAAACACTTTTTTGTTTTAAAATAGCATTGAGTTCTTTGTCTTTATTTAAAATAATATCTTTACGATTATAGATAGGAATTTGAAATGTCAATCCAGCTTCCCAATAAGTTGACATTCCAGTTGTATTGATATTTTCAAAATAGAGTGCATCATTCGCCGTACCATATCCAAGATGAGACTGAAAATTTATAGTTGGGTAATAGCGTCTTGTTTGTGCAATAAAATCTGTTTGATTGATTTTTAATTTATTGGATTCTAATGCTATATCACTACTGTTTTGAATTGCTTGTTTTTGTAGATCTACTAAAGAAGCTAAATGAAAATTGATTTTCTCTTGAAAAAGTTTATAAGGTTTTTCACCCTTAGATTTTATACTATGTTTTAAAATATTTTCATTATGCACATGAATATATTTTTGATTAAGCACTACTCTTTGTAAAGAAAAAAGACCATTCTGTGCATCTATATTGTCTAATGATGAATTTTTCCCCTCATTATAACCTTTAGAGATTATAAGAGTCATCGATTTTTGTTTCTCATATATCTCTTCATATATACGAAGCTTTTCTTGAGAAGTGTACAGATTGGAGTATATGCTTAAACCTAAAATAGCCAACTTCTCTTTTGCATTCAATGCGGTAATATCTGCGAGTCTTTTATTTAAAATATCGTATGTATGATTAATAAGGCTATACTGTCCATCGTATAGAAGCTTATTTGCATTAAGTGCAACACCAACACCTGACTCTTTAAATGCACCCGTTTGTACATTGGGTATATTTAACTGTTGTGTAGATATATACTGACCCGTTCTTGCATACCCATCTACATAGATGTCAAAATTATAACGATCTTTTTGTATTTCATTTAATAAATAATCAATCTTTTTTTGGTAAAAAAGCTCTTCTGCATTATCGTTGTATTCAAATAAAGCTGAAAGATATGTAGTAAATTCTAAAGGATCATAGGATCTTGATGGAAAAAACTTTTCTGATTCTTCTGATTGGTATATTGGTGCAGTTTTTGGTTCGTTTAAAAGAGGTCTTTGAGGAACTTGAATATTTTTAATCTCTTTTTTTTGAGAAACCTCTCTTTGACAATTTATAATAAATGCATGTTTATAACTCTTTTGTACTTGAGAAAGTTCTTTTTTAATCTCTTTATATTTTTTATGTGAAGCTAATTTAAAAACATAGTATTTTTTTTGTTTTTCTATTACTGCAGATGGGTATTGATTAAGAAACTTCTCTTTTTCTTTCAAATCAAGCTTGGGTGCAGAACTTGCAATAATACAAAATTCTTGTGCAAAAAGAGAAGAGAAGCTTAAAAAGATCCCAATTAATAATAAAAATTTATTTGTCATTTTCTACCATTTTAATTAGTTTTTCATATATCGGTAATTTCATCATTATTTCAAGTATTAGGTGATAAATAAAAAACACAAAGACTATGCTACCCAAGGTATCAGAGAACCAATGTGCACCAAGAATGACACGTGCTGATATCGATACAATAGCATATATTAATAAAAGCATTATGCATATATTGGAAATCATCCTATTTTTTATCGATGAAAGTACTAAACGATACATCAATAAGCTAAGACAAAGAGCTAAAACAGAATGCCCAGATGGATAAGAATATCCACTAAGGCCATCAATACCAGACAAAGGACGAGGAATTACAAATATATATTTTAATATATAAGCTCCTCCTGCTGCAGAGACAAAGAAAAACAAAGCAAATAGCAACTCTTTCAAATCTTTTCTTTTGTATAGAATTACACTTATAAAAGTAAAGATTACAATGGCACTTGAAGTTGAAGAAAATTTTGTAATAAAGGTAAAAAAATCATCAATCTGTGGTGTTTTATACTCTTGAATAATTGTAAACACTTCAGAATCAAAAGAGGTAAAAAGTTGTACTTTTACCATAAAACTGAGAGAAACAAAGAGCAATAAAAAAAAGGATACTTCTACTTTATTGCTTAAAAAAAGTTGTTTTTTCACTTAACACCTAAGTATATTATTTATAATTATTATTAATAAGAATTATAACATATAAAAGTGAGATACTAGTGAACTTATTTTACTTAGATCCGGCGTTCAGGGCTAATCCTGCCATTTTTTGTAGATATTGATTCACATCTTCTTTTGCATCTAGTCTCTTTTGAAGATGTTCTAAAAAGTACTCTTTCGTTCTATCGTCTGCCATATTAAAAGCATAAAGTACCCATTCAGGATTCAGTGTTACATTTTCTTGATCTTTTTGAAGTGTAAAAGTTTTATAGAGGTTTACATCACTTTGAGCTAAGAGAGTTAAAGCATCTTGGTAGAATTTTGGTATATCAAACTTTACTAAAGATTTTAATTCATCCTCTGCTATCTTAGCATCTACATCTTCCATACCATTACGACCTAAGATAAGTACATCACCAAGAACAAGCTGTTCACCTATAAAATAAGGTGTTTTTCCCTCTGAGAGTGCATTTTCATCTGCATAGATAATATGCTCTTTGAGAGTTAGTAACTCATCGATTAAAATCGAGTTAAAAAATGAGTAGACTGTATTTGCTTGCATCTGAATCTCTTTAGATTCTACTTTTTTCTCTTGTGCATCAATAGCATAACTTTGCATTAAAAATTCTCCAATAATATTACATTCACATAGGTTCCAGCTTCTAAAAATTTATCATCTTCTCCAGCGACCATAAGGGCTGAGTTGTGAAGCATATTTACCAAAATTGCGGAGCTTCCCACTTTTTTACCCTCAAAATTAACAAAATACTCACCATCTTCTACCACAACATTACAAGCAGTAAACTCTGTAAAAGGGCTGCGTTTTTTAAAGTCACTTTGAAGTTTTGCTGCAACCATAGTGTAGGGTTTCTCTTTACCTAACATCTTTGCTATAAGTGGCAGAGCAAACAAAATGCCTGTCACTGTTGAAGAGTAAGCAAATCCTGGAAGTGCCAAAATAAACTTCTCCTCACGTTGTGCTACCATGATATGGCGACCCGGCTTGATAGAAACACCCTTGTAAACCACCTTTGCCCCTAAACGCGGAACAATATCTTTGACAAAGTCATAATCACCAACACTCACACCACCAGTACTTACCAAGATATCTGCACAAGAGAGTGCATTCTCAAAGGTTTGCATGATTGCATCTCTATCATCTGGAGCAGTACCAAGTTGAATCACCTCTGCACCGGCACTCTCAAAAAGAGCTGCTAGTGTGTAGTTATTTGAGCTGCGAATTTGTGCAGGGTTATCTGCATTTTCACCTAAATCAAGGATTTCACTTCCTGTTGCAATCACTGCGACACGGGGACGAACAGAAACTTTCACCATCACTTGGTTGAGTCCTGCCATCACACCAATCTCAGCAAAAGTGATTTTAGTTCCCTTTTTAATGAGTACATCACCCTCACGATACCCCTCACCAATAGGACGAACAGAAAAACCTTTTGGTACACTCTCGTTGATGGTGATTTTTCCATCTTCATAAGTTACATTTTCAATCTGTATAAGAGTATCTGCCCCATGAGGCATCATAGAGCCTGTAAAAGTTTTAATACACTCTCCACTTTGAATCGTTCGCGTTTCATCATGTCCTGCTGGATTATCACCAAGCACTTTGATCTCACCACTTGCTAAATCTTCATGTTTTACAGCATATCCATCCATAGAAGCAGTTGGAAACTGAGGATCATTAAACTCCGCTGTGATATCTTCAAAAAGCACTCTACCAAGAGAATCACTTAGAGGAACTCTCTCGTATCTATTTGCATTCACTTGAAGAAGATCGAGCATATTTTGACTTGTTTCATAAGCTAAAAGATTCATTAGTTTTCCTTTGCGAGTAGTCCACTACCCTTTATTGGTGTTGAGCGATCTGCGGCATAGACTCTTTTGCCATCAAGCAGGTCGTATTTCCAGATAGGTGCAGAAGCTTTAAAGTCCTCTACAAACTCATCTATAAACTCTAAGGCGACACGGCGTTTGGGAGAGAATACTGCTGCAATATATGAAGATTCATGAAGCATCACATCACCACGAGAGTGTGCCATCTTGATGATTGCACCCTTTGCCTTAGCTTTTTCCTGCCAAGCATCAAACCAAGAGTTGAGTATAGGCTCATAGATGTCAAAACTCAGTCCATCTATACCATCTTCGCTTCTTACCGTTCCAACAAATGGGATATAAGCACCATAATTACTTGTTGCTTCAGCCTCATACCACTCTTTTAAAATCTTTGGCACATCCAAAGAGCCATCATATAATTCTAACAAACTCTAGCCTCCACAAACTGGTGGTAAAAGTGAGATTTTATCTCCATCTTTCAAAGGGGCTTCTAAAGAGCTCACAAGGGTATCATTAACAGCTACAGCACAGTTTTTCAACCATTCACTCAGCTCTGCATCCTCTTGTAAAACTGCTGCAAGTTCATTGAGATTTTGTATCTCCAACTCTAAGCTTGGCTTTTGTATAGGTCCTAAAAATTCGACTCTAACCATCTCTACCCCTTGTAAAATATTGGATGAATTATATCTAAGATAAGTTAAGTAATGTATAATCTCACTATGATTTTTGGAAAAATAGAATATCTCAACCTCCTCCCTTTTCATGTATTTATGAAACGCCACCTCCAACACTCCTCTGCTAAGATGGCAATGGAGTATAAACGTAGCGTTCCTGCAAAGATAAACAAGGCTTTTCACTCTCGTAGTGTTGATGCTGCATTTATCTCAAGCATTAGTGCGAAAAACACCCCTCATGTAGGACTGGGCATCATTGCAAAAAAAGAGGTACAGAGTGTTTTGGTCATTCCATCACAAACCAATACAAAAGACAAAGAATCTGCATCATCAAATGTTCTAGTAGAAATTTTAGGGCTTCAAGGTGAGGTACTTATAGGTGATAAAGCACTTCGATATGCCTTAGAAAATGATGACTATATAGATCTAGCAAAAGAGTGGTATCAACGATATAAACTCCCCTTTGTTTTTGCACTTTTATGTTTTCACAAAGATAAAAAGCATTATAAACATATAGAGAAAAAGTTTTTAAAAAGAACCATTAAAATTCCCCAATACATATTAAAAACAGCTTCTCTTAGAACTGATGTAAGCCCAAAAGAGATACTCAAATACCTTCAGCTTATCTCTTACGATTTAGATACTAAGGCTCAAAAAGGTTTAAAAAAATTTTATAAAGAAGCCTCTAAGTTATGAGACATATTTTCATACTGTTACTCCTCCTTGGAGCACTATTTGCAAAGGAAGCCACAATGAACCTATACGATTTTACAGTGGAAGATATCGATGGTAATAAAGTTTCACTCTCTCGATACAAAGGGGATGTACTTCTCATTGTCAATGTCGCAAGTGAATGTGGTTTTACACCTCAGTATGAGGGTTTGGAAAAACTCTACGAGGAGTTTAAAGAGCAAGGTTTTATGGTACTAGGTTTTCCATCAAACCAATTTCTCTCTCAAGAACCAGGAACAAACAAAGAGATTAAGTTCTTTTGTCAAGGCACTTATGATGTTCATTTTGATATGTTTGCCAAGATCGATGTCAATGGAGATAACACAGCTCCACTCTACAACTATCTCAAAACAATGCAGGGTGGTTTTTTAGGATTTGATGCTATCAAATGGAACTTTACAAAATTTCTTGTAGATAGAGAGGGAAATGTTGTGAAACGCTATGGACCTTCAACTAAACCTGAAGATATAAAAGCTGACATTGTTAAGCTCTTAGAGCAATGAAACTCAAATACCTCCAGCACTATCCACCAAATACCCAAGAGCAGGTAAGAAAACTTATAGAAGCTAATAAGCTCACCTCCTACCTACTCTCAAAATACCCATCAGCACACTCTATTGCCAACGATAAAAAACTTTTTCACTACACACAAAATATAAAAAATAGTTTTATGAAAAAGTCAGCACCCCTGAGTAAAACACTTTACGATGGAAAAATCAATGTGATCCATAATGCTCTTGGCACTCATCATTTTATCTCCCGTGTTCAAGGCTCAAAGCTCAAGGCAAAAAATGAGATTAAAATTGCATCGATGTTTAAAAATGTACCAGAAGATTTTTTAGAGATGATAGTGGTGCATGAACTAGCCCACTTTAAAGAAAAAGAGCATAACAAAGCATTTTATAAACTATGTGAGTATATGCAGAACACCTACCATCAAGTGGAATTTGATCTGCGTTTATACCTAACCCACATCGAGATGAGTGGGAAGATACAAGAGTGGCACTAGAGTTATTTTACTCTTTTGGCTAGCTCTACTTTGTATGTTTCAAGGTTAAAATCTTTCATAGAAGAGCTACCACTCTCAACTGCTGCTGCTGCAACTGCTGATGAGATTTCAACTACAAGGCGTTTATCAAAAGGTGATGGGATGATATACTCAGCACCATACTTTAACTCTCTTCCATAAATTTCGTTTAGATAACTTGGAATCTCTTTTTTTGCTAAATCTGCTAAGGCACGAGCTGCTGCTATCTTCATCTCTATATTGATTTTCTTCGCTCTTACATCCATTGCACCTCTAAAGATAAAAGGGAACCCTAGAACATTGTTAACTTGATTTGGAAAGTCACTTCTTCCTGTTGCTACGATTGCATCAGGACGAGCCTTTCTTGTCTCTTCAGGCATAATCTCTGGAGTTGGATTTGCTAAGGTAAAGATGATTGGGTGCTCACACATTAGTTTTACATCATCTACATCAAAAGAGCCAGGACTAGAAAGACCTACAATTACATCTGCTCCGGTAAAGATTTTTTCACGCTCAAGATAAGTATCACAAGCAAACTCATGTTTGTAAACATTCAGATCACTTCTCCCCTTATGGATGAGCCCTTTAGAATCAAGCATTAAGATATTTTTTACACCAATATGACGATAAAGTCTTGCACATGAGATCGCTGCAGCACCAGCACCTACAACAACAATCTTGATATCTTCAATCTCTTTATTTGTCATCTCACAAGCATTCAATATAGCCGCAGTAGAGATAACAGCTGTACCGTGTTGATCATCATGCATCACTGGAATATCTAACTCTTCAACAAGGCGTTTTTCTATCTCAAAACACTCTGGTGCCTTAATATCTTCAAGGTTAATTCCACCAAAAGTTGGAGCAATTGCTGCAACTACAGAACAAAATCTATCTACACTCTCCGTATCTACCTCTATGTCAAAACTATCAAGTCCAGAAAAAGATTTAAACAAAACACCTTTTCCTTCCATCACAGGCTTTGAAGCAAGTGCCCCAATATTTCCAAGACCAAGAACAGCTGTACCGTTGCTAATCACCGCTACAAGATTACTTTTTGCTGTATATTTGTAAGCATTGTCAGGATTTTTTTCAATCTCTAAACATGGCACTGCAACACCTGGAGTATATGCCATACTCAAATCTTTTTGAGTTGCTACAGGTTTTGTTACCTCTACAGAGATTTTACCAGGTTGTGGAAACTGGTGATAATCGAGTGCTTCTTTATCTGTGACTGCTTTTTTTGACATAATGAGATCCTAAAATATTTTTGAAATTGTATCTAAAAGAGGGTAATAATTAGATTTTACTTAAAAAGAGCACTGTATTGCCCTTCACATTATAGTAGATACCCATAGAGTTTTTACGTGAAACAAAAACGCCACGACCATTAAAGGCTTGAGAATTTCTAAAGATTTCGCTAAGAAGTTGAGTATCAAAACCTTCACCCTCATCTGTGATCTTTGTTACTATGTAAGTAGAGCAACTATGAGTCACTTTATCAAGTGTCACTGTAATTTTTTTACTATTACCTTGCTCTTTTTGTAGTAAAGTATCTATGTAAGTATCTTCTTCTATAAGTTGATGTTTAGTAAAAGCATCTATACCTAAGTTTCCATGCTCATAAGCATTCATGTAAAGTTCTGTAAAAACAACACCTGCTTGATATGTTTTTTTTGCATCATCACTTAAAGTATTCCATACATTACTATACCACTCATTTGCATTCTCCACCTCCTGCAATGAAGTGCTAAACTCTTTTTTAGTGATACACGAGTCTCTATCAAAATCAAGTCTATTAATAAAAGTAAGGGTAAAGTCATCCTCTTGGTCTGACATTTTTTGGTACATTTTATCTATAAACTCACGTTTTGTAAAGGAGTTTTTGAAATCTTCTTCTATAAAATCCGCATAGGGTATACCATCACAGATTGTCGTATTTTCCACTATACCATCACTATAAAACAAAAATTTTTCTATATTTTTTATCTCATGACTCGAGACTTTAAAATCATCTTGGTATTTTGACATTGGAGGGTTATTTGATCGTATGCGAATCACCTCACCCTCTTTTGTTTGCATCAGCACAGGCGGCATAGAAAACTTCGCATAGTTTATAGTATTGTTTTCTCTATCTATCACTATGTAGTCTATAGAGAGGGCTTCCTCTTCTAGAAGTATTTTTTTGATGTACTGGAGGGTTTCATGGACAAGCAGATAAAGATCAAAATGATCATGTTGTATCATCTTATCAATGATATGATTAGTAAATGAGGTCATCAGCATAGAGGTTAAAGAGGCTGAAAGCCCCTTTCCCATCCCATCAACAACAAGATAAAAAGTTCTAAACCCATCAATCTTTCTCGATGTATAAGCATCACCGCTTAGGGTATCAAGAGGATGGTAAAGAAAATCTATAAGTAAAAAGCTATCTACATCACCATCCATCTGGTAATAAAAATCATTTCTCAATATATTTAGCTCTTTAGCAAAACCTAATTGTTCTTGATAAGAGTTATATTGTTCTTTTTTTTTGAGTTCTACAAGCTTTTTATTATCTGCAATTTCCATTATATTTTAAACTTACTCAACTCTTCTTGAAGTTTAGTAGCATCATCTCGAAGTGTATCTACCGAACTTTCAACATTCACTCTAAGATTTCCATTTTCAGTTGATATCTCAACAATCTCATCCATAATTTCCATAAGATTTTTTGTTTTAGAAGCGATATATGTACTTTGATGCATCATATCTATTGATTTCTCTTTTGTTACAAGGAGGGTGTCTTTTGTTTCAGTAGATGATGATATAAGCTCTTGTGCCGATGTTGCAATACCATGCATATTTGATGATGATTGGTGTGTTTCTTCAGCAATCTCTACAACATTTTGAGTAATTAGATTTACATTTGCACTAATCTCACTTAAAGATTTTTGTGTACGTTCTGCAAGTTTACGAACCTCATCAGCAACAACAGCAAAACCACGTCCATGTTCACCTGCACGAGCAGCTTCAATAGCAGCATTTAGTGCAAGTAAATTTGTTTGATCTGCAATATCAGAGATGATACCTAAAACATCTTTAATATTTTTAGCTTGCTCTGTTAAAGAAGCTACTTTTTCTACAAGATCCTCTTGTTGCTCACTACCTTTTTCAATAGAAACCACAACATCATTTAATTTTTCTATAAAACCATCAAGCACATTAAATGTCAAGTCTAAATCTTCTGTTACTGTAATAGAAGATTCTTCCACTGTATCTAATTTTGTTCCTATATCTGATACAAGTGTATTAACATCAACAATTTTAAGCTCTTCTTTTTTCGTATTGTTTGCGAGTGTATCAACAACATCACTTAGTTTTATACTCTCCTGTGTTGTTCTTTTTGCGACATCTTGTGTATTGTATACACTCTCTTTAAAAGAGACAATCATCACATGTAGTGCTTGAGATATCTGAGAAATTTCATCTTTTCCCTCTACAACAACACTACATGTCAAGTCTAAATTATTAGAAACACATTGGATTTTTTCTAAAGAACTAGTCACACTTTTATTGACACCCTTACTGATAAAAAAGATAACAATGAAAATACCTAGTGCGAAAGTGATATATCCAAAAAGAGTGATCATTGTTCTCATTTTAGATTCAGCTTCTACTCGTGACAAAAGTCTGTCGTTATACTTTGCCAGTTCATCATCTACACTTTTTAAAAGATTGATCTTTTTAGTGATTGTTTGAAACCATACTACACTATCTATACCAAAATCACCAGTGATCGCTTTGGCTTTAGCGATATCTCTCATCTTGTTTACTTCTTCTACTATTGGAGAGTTCATAGTGTTCGTATAGAGAGCTTTTGACTCATCAGTAGCCATAGCTAAAAAAGAATCCATATAAGCATTTTGCTCAGCAATCAATGTTATAAATTTAGCGAACATCCCCTTGCCAAACTTATCTGCACTAAATGTTGCACTGAGTACTGCTCGCTCTATCCCCGCTCTCTCTTTAGATTTTAAAAAATTTGTGTAAGAATCAAGTGCTTTTACAAGCTCCTGAGTATCTGCAAGTTTTGCTGTTAAAGAGACAATATCTAAGATCTCTTTGTTCATCTTGGTATAGTAAGAGACTTCATCTTTCACACTTATGCTTAAAGAATCAACCTTTGCTCGTATTTGCTCAATTTTTCCCATATAGTCTTCAAAAGCTTGTATCTTGTTTCTAAATTCTTGTGAAAATTGTGAAAGATCTAAAGTATCTAAATAGATCAAAAGTTCTTTGTTCTTTTGTGTAGTTAACAAACGCTGCTTTGGTAATATAGTAACAAATTTTGTCCCCTTAGAACCAAGAAAACCTGCACTTGCACCACGTTCTTTTTGTGTCTCATGAATTAATAAACTCAATTTTTGCGATAATGTATTTAACTCTTTTGCTTGAGTGATCTTTGTTTTTTGCTCAATCGCATTAGCTATAGTTAAGCCAACAATAATAAAAGCGAAAGACAACACCATCGCTATAATAAGATTTAATTTGTTCTTTATACTCATTTCTATATTTTCCTTGCTTTAAATAAGCTCTTTAAAGAGAGATCTTCTAAAAGTTCTATCAATTGGTCATTTCCTACACGAAGTGTTAAATCAATTTTGTCTTTTAACACAAGTTTGTTAAAATATCCAATAACTGAAGATGTAATAGAGAGAGAATCAACTAGATTCACCACAATACTTTTTTTGTTTGCAACAACTGCATCAATATTTGTCTTTATATCTTGAAAATCATTTACTGTTTTGATATTGCCCGTAATGGTTACTATGTTTGAAGAAACCGAAATGTCCATAAAATATCCTTATTTGTTCACTGGTATTACACTATACTAGCAAAACTTTTCTGAATTATTTTATATTTTGAAGCCAATCTTTCATTTTTCCCTCATATCCTATCTCTTTAAGCTCTACAAATTGTAAATCTTGTGATAAATACTGCTGAAAGACATAACCACCGAAGTCATGTGGGTAAAGGTACCCTTGATTATTCTGTGTAATATTGTGAGGAATTTCTAAGATTGTACCCTCTTTAACAGATTGAAGTGCTTTATTAATTGCCTCATAAGATGCATTTGATTTTGGAGATGCACAAAGGTAAATAACCGCTTGAGCTAAGATGATTCTCGCTTCTGGGTAGCCTATTTTGCTTACTGATGTCATACATGATGTAGTTAGAGTAAGTGCTTGAGGGTTTGCATTGCCTACATCTTCACTTGCAAGAATTACAAGACGCCGTGCAATAAAGTCGGCACTCTCTCCCCCCTCTATAAGGCGAGCCAAGTAGTAGATGGCAGCATTTTCATCACTTCCGCGAATAGATTTGATTAATGCAGAAGTCAGATCATAATGCACACCAGATTCAGAGCTTCCAGCTGCAAGTGCACTTGGGCGTAAAGATTGGAGCAACTCTTTTGTTATCTTTGTCTCTATATTTGAAGCAAACTCCAAAAGTTTAAGCATCGCTCTGGCATCACCACCACTTGTCGCTACCAAATACTCCTGTGTTTGCTCATCCATAGTTAAAGACTCTTTTTGCATCGCTCTTTGCAACAATACTTCTAAAGAGCTATTTGTAATCGCTTTGAGTTCAAATAGCATAGAACGTGAACGAATTGCAGAGGTAAGAGAATAAAAAGGATTTTCAGTTGAAGCACCTATCACCAAGACGGAATTATTTTCCATGACAGGAAGCAAAACCTCTTGTTGATTTTTTGCTAAACGATGCACCTCATCTATAAAAATCAAAGGTTTTTGTAAAGCATTTTTATACTGTTCAAAGATTTTACGAAGTTGGTCTATTTTGAGTGAAGTGGCATTAAATTCATAAAAGGGAAGATCCATTGTTGAAGCGATAATACGAGCGATGGAGGTTTTCCCCACCCCTGCTGGACCATAAAAAAAGCTGTGTCCAAGTGCAAACTTTTCACATAAAATGCGAAGAGGAGCATCTTTAGCACTAAGGTGCTCTTGCCCCACCATATCATCAAAAGTTTTTGGACGAAGTAGCTGGGTAAAATCACTCACGTTCTATTTTTTTCCTCTTTCTCTTGCTTTTTTCTCTTCAGCTTTTAAAAATTTAAAAAGTGCTGAGTACTCACTACGTGAGAGGTAGCGCGTTTTTCCTGTTGGGAGATTGTTGAGCTCTACTTCTGCAAAGCTCAGACGTTTAAGGTCTGCTATCTCTGTACCAAAGTGTGCAAAAAATCGACGAAGCTCACGGTTTTTACCCTCAGAAAGAGCCACTTTCAAAATCGAGTAATTATGATGATTTTTTTGAATTTTATACCCTAAAAACGGTTTAAACTCCATAGATTTTACTTTTGAGTGAGAGTGTGCTCCAGCAGTTGCATCCTCAAGATACATACCATTAAGCATCGCGTCTTCCATCTCAGAAGTCACTTCCCCTTTAATTTTTATCTTATAAATTCTCTCAAGGTCTGACTCCATAAGAGCCGTTGCCACACGAGAAGCATCAGTAAGGAGTAATAGCCCTTCAGAAGCAAAGTCTAATCGCCCAACTGGTATAAAATGTTTAAACTTTTTATCTAAGGTATCGTAGATTGTTTTGCGTCCCTTAGGATCTACTTTTGTTACAAGTTCCCCTTTTGGTTTGTTGTAAACTATAACTGTATATTTTTCTTGTGGACTTACCTGTTTTCCACTGATGTAAACTACATCAGCACGTTCTTCAATCTGTGTTGCGGGGTTGAGTTCTATCTCACCATTTACTCTTACATAACCATCTTGAATGGCCTTATCTGCCTCACGACGTGAGTAAGTTGAGTAGTGTGCTATATATTTGTTTAATCTCATTGACATTTAGGAGATTCCTTTTTCTATCAGCGTATGAATATGAAGTACGCCTTTAATTTTTTTATCTTCATCTGTGACAACCAAGAGTTGTATCTTTTTTGTCTCTATTAAAACAAGTGCATCTGAGGCAAGCATATTTTCATCTTCACATACCATAGGGGAGAGTGTTGCATATTTCATAGCATCATCATCAAGTGAAAATTCCTCACTCAATAAGGCACGACGTACATCACCATCACTCATAAGAGCAACAAGTTTTTGTTCTTCATCTACTATAAGTACTGTTCCTAAACGCCCTTCACTAATCGCTAAAATGGCATCTTTTACCTTGGCATCTTTTGCTATGATAGGAAGATTTTTACTCTGCATAAGGTTGGAAACTTTTACAAAAAGTTTTTTACCCAAAGCTCCACCAGGGTGAAACGAAGCAAAGTCAGATTTTTGAAAATTACGTGCTTTCATTAAACATACGGCAAGTGCATCACCAAGTGCTAAAGTAAGTGTTGTAGAACTTGTTGGAGCTGTATCTATAGGGCATGCTTCTTTAAGAACATTAAGCTCTATCACCATATCGCTAAAAGAACCAAGAGTAGAGTTTCTATCTCTTGTCATCCCTATAAGTGGTGCACCAAAACGTTTTATGTGTGGGAGTATTGAGCTAAGCTCTTCACTCTCACCAGAGTAACTAATGCCTATAACAACATCATTAACCCCTATCATCCCTAAATCACCATGAAGTGCTTCTGTGGGATGAAGAAAAAAGCTTGGCGTTCCAGTGGAAGCAAAAGTTGCTGCCATCTTTGCACCTATGAGTCCACTCTTACCAACACCTGTGATAATAAGCTTCCCTTTGCAGTTTAAAATAACATCAACAGCCTTGTCAAAAACATCGTCAATCAGCTTCATTGCATGAAGGAGAGTCTCCGCTTCTATTTGTAAGGTTTCTTGTGCAATTGTTTTATAATTCATAAAGGTATTATACCTTTTTTATCTTACTAAGATATAATGCTTAAAAATATAATTTATAAGAGGAGTCACAATGAGAAACACTATTGGTAAATATGTAGACACTATAAACACTTTAAAACTCGAAGACAGAGTACTCAATCATAACACTCTCATCCTTGGTGAACAAGGCTCAGGAAAAACAAATCTAGCTTGTAAAATCAGAAATTTTGCAATCGACAAGGGTGTTCCAACACTCTATATGGATTTTTCAGATTCACATGAAGAAGAAGTTGAACTTCGCTACAAAGACAAGCATTTCAACTATATCAAATTTAGTGATACTCCTGAATTTGACCAAGAGTTTGCACAACTTATCAAAGAGAAAAAACATATCTATATGGCAGTTGATCCTAAAAACTTTTCAGGAAAAAAAGATCAAAAAAGTAAACTTTCACAAAGTATCTCACAAGAAGATCTTCTTGAAAACTACTACTACTTTTTTCACGATATTGAAAATCTTAACGGTTTTTACACAAAATTTGAAGACTTTTTACTCTATATGCTTGGATTTATTAACCTCCAGAAACATGGGTTTACATTTTTAGCACAACCCCATGCAACATTTGAAAATCCACATCTAAAACTGCTATTTTCATTTCTTTACCTTGGAAAATGTTCTAATGCTGACTATTACAACACAGCAATCTTAAAAACACTGACAAAAAATAAGTTTTATTACCAGTACAGAACAGATCATCCTACTCTTCTTTTTAATGACATAAAAAGTAATATTGTAGAGATTGACGAGTATATTATAGAAGATTAAAATGCAAAATCTTTTTGATGAAGTGGGCTCTCTCGATAAGCGATGCTACAAACAATTTCATCTAAGTGAAGATATTTTAATGGAACATGCCGCTGAGGGGATGGCATCGTTCATTCGCCATAAATTCTCTCAAAATTCAAAAATCATTATTGTCTGCGGAAGTGGTAACAACGGTGCCGATGGGATTGCCCTTTCACGTTTACTCCATAAAGATTTTAATGTTTCACTTCTTCAAGCCAAAAAAATTAAATCTCCCATGGCACTTCTTCAAACCAAACGCAGCCAAACACTTGAGATACCATACATAAACACCATCGAAAAATGTGATCTAATTGTTGATGCCTTAGTTGGAACAGGGTTTAACGGTGAACTTAATACTGAACTCTCTTCACTTATGCAAACATTAAACGCCACCGATGCTTTTAAAATAGCCTGCGATATCCCCTCAGGTATCAACTCTAACGGCAACTGTGCTAAAGATACTTTTGTAGCAGATACAACACTCACAATGGGAGCTTTAAAAAAATCACTCTTTTTAGATGAAGCCAAAGATTTTGTAGGTGCAATTGAGGTGATTGACCTTGGACTCTCACGTTTTATATATGAGAGAGACTCCTCTTGGAAACTTTTAGATTTTGCAGATATGCAACTCCCATTTAGAGCACAAAAAAACTCTCATAAAGGATGTTTTGGGCATCTTGGTATCGCCTGTGGAGAGAAATCTGGTGCTGCAATTATGAGTGGACTTGCTGCCTTAAACTTTGGAGCAGGTCTTCTTACTCTTGTAGGGTATGAGAATGAGCAAACACTCCATCTTCCCTACTCTCTCATGTATGCACACTCTCTTCCATCCACCTCAACAGCTCTTGCATGCGGTATGGGTTTAGGAACTGAATTTAGTGATGCTGAGTTGTCAAAGTTCTTAAATAATCAACTTCCACTTATCGTAGATGCAGATATATTTCACATGCAATGTATACAAGAGATTCTCAAACGCGATAAGCTTGTACTCACCCCACATCCTAAAGAGTTTTGTGCTCTTCTAAAGAGATTGAACCTTGCAGATATAAGTGTAGAAGAACTTCAAAAAGGTCGTTTTAGATATGTAGAACTATTTTGTCAAAACTATCCAAATGCAGTACTTCTTCTCAAAGGTGCCAATGTCATTATAGGTCAAGCTGAAAAGTTTTTCATCAATCCACATGGGAGCGCAAAGCTTGCTAAAGGCGGCAGCGGTGATGTTCTCTCAGGACTGATAGGTGCACTTTTAGCACAAGGGTACTCGCCACTTAATGCGACTATTTCTGCCTCATTAGCCCATACAAAACTGGCTCAAAACTACACTGGTGCTGATTTTTCTCTTACACCAGATGATTTGATACAAGGCATAGGTGATCTCTAAGATAGCTTATGTTATAAATCACTAATTAATATAATACTAGGAAAAGTACAATGGATAACATTTTAAAAATTGGAAAATATGAGCTAGGCTCACGTTTAATCGTTGGAAGTGGTAAATATGACTCTTTTGAAACTACAAAAGCAGCAACACTGGCATCTGGAAGTGAGCTTATCACTGTAGCCGTTCGCCGTTTAAACATCACAGACCCAGATAAAGAGAACTTAAGAGATACTTTTGCAGGAACAAATGTAAAATTTCTTCCAAACTCAGCCGGATGTGTAACTGCTGAAGAAGCAATCACAACTTTTCGTCTTACTCGTGAAGCAACGGGGATTGACCTTATCAAACTTGAGGTGATAGGCGATACACAAAAAACTCTTTATCCTGATGTTTTAGAAACTATAAAAGCTTGTGAAGTACTCTCTAAAGATGGCTTTACAATCATGGCATATACTTCAGACGATCCTATCATGGCAAAACGCTTAGAAGATGCTGGTGCTCATGCTATCATGCCTCTTGCTGCACCTATTGGTTCTGGTCTTGGAATTCAAAACCCTTACAATGTTGTTTTTGTTAAAGAGGCTGTAAATCTTCCTATCATTGTAGATGCAGGTATAGGCTGTGCGAGTGATGCAGCATATGCGATGGAACTTGGTGCTGATGGTGTTTTAACAAACACTGCAATCGCTCAAGCACAAAACCCAATGATTATGGCTGAAGCTATGAAACATGCTGTTATCGCTGGTCGTATGAGCTACTTAGCTGGTCGTATACCAAAAAAACCTTATGCTACTGCATCAAGCCCAGTTAATGGAATGATTCAGTTCTAAGTAAAAGTCTTTCAGACTTTTACTTCACTAATGAGATCGAGCTAAAGCTGCAAAATCGACCTCTTGAGACTTTTCCTCTTGGCGTTTTTTATCCTCTTCATAACTCCCACTTGTAAAGATATACTCATGTTTTCCCTTGTTAAGAATACACCCTTTTATACCAGGAGCACAAGGAACATCTAAAAGTTTGCAGTGCCCTTTAAAATCATGTTGACATGTCCAACCCATCGATTTATCCTTGAAATTTTTCAGAGAGATGTGTCATCAAAAGTAATTGTCCCATACCTTCAAAAAATTTCTCTACCCCCATATTATCAGCTTCAAGTGCTTTTTGTAAGGCGGAGAGAAAAACAAGTTGGGACTCCTCTGAAGCTTGCATATAAGTGTCTATAATATACTCAAAACTAAAAGTATGCATTTTGCCATTGACATCAAAATCTATCTCTGAAAATATATCTATATTGTTCTCTAAAAGAATTTTTTTACACTCTTGGGCTATCTTATTCATCTATATAACCCCCATCAAAGAGAGAAGTACCACAAACATGGCTACTGGAGTGATGTAACGAAGAGAAAAATACCAAGTATCAAATGCCCACTTTAACTGTGGTTTCATCACCGATTCTATTTGCTCTTTTGGCATTATAAAACCTACAAACACAGCCATGATAAATCCACCAACAGGGAGCATAATAGCTGCTGTTACATAATCTACCCAATCAAAGAAGTTTTTTCCTCCCCAAGTGAGAAGCTCTTTATAATCATCTATATTTGAAAGAAGTGCCACAATACCGACAAGATAAAAGAACAGACCCATAAGGATAGAAGCTCTTAAACGCGACCAAGAAAACCTGTCTATAAAATACTGTACCATCGGTTCAACCAAAGAGACAGAGGAGGTAAGCCCAGCAAAAGCAAGAGCGATGAAGAAAAGTACTGCAAACACATTACCTAAAATACCCATCTCATAAAATGCAGCAGGTAAAGAGATAAATACCAAACCAGGACCTTTTGCAGGACCTGAACCATACTGATAAAGAAAAGTAAAAAGCATTAAACCTGCAACAATAGCTATAGATGTATCTAAAAAAACAACCCAAAAAGCATTTTTCACAAGATTTGAGCCTTTTTCCATTGATGCTGAGTAGGTCATAATTGCACCCATACCTAAAGAGAGTGTAAAAAAGGCATGCCCTACAGCAACCACAAAGGCATTAGAATCAATCTTCGACCAATCAGGCGAAAACATAAACTCAACAGCCTGAGAGAAAGCTCCTAGTGTCGTAGCATAGAGAAACATACCGGCTAAAATGATCATAAGCATCGGCATAAGTACTAAGTTCATCTTCTCAATACCACCCTTAATACCCTTTGTTAAAATATACGTGATCCAAACAAAAGAGATAGTGTGGTAAAGCAGTTGTGTCCATATATCACTATGAAGCATATAAGTGAATGTTGCTTCAGCCTCTTTGACATTGGCAGGCAAAGTTGTTAAAGAGGTAACAATATAATGAAGAATCCAGCCAATAACCACCGAGTAAAAAATCATAATAAACAAACCAGCAAGTGCTTGAAAACCACCAAATTTCCAAAGATGCTTGTTGACAGGTGCCAACTCTTCAAAAGATGTCACAGTATCTCGTCTACCAAGATACCCTATAAGCATCTCTGCAATCATAATTGAAAAACCAATGAGTAAAACAGTAAAAAGATAAACAAGAACGAAAGCCCCGCCCCCATACTCACCTGCAATATAAGGAAACTTCCATATATTTCCAAGGCCGACGGCTGAACCTGCTGCTGCTAAAATAAATCCAATTCTACTAAATCTTGCTATCTTCATATAATATTTTCCTATTTTTATTAAACAGATTATACTTAAATTATCTTTTTTTTTAAAGAAATTGGTAAATACTATTGACATTTAGATGTTAATTAACTATAATTCCGGCTCATTAATCGGATGTTTGTTTGATTTTTGTGTAGGTCGGGGTGTAGCTCAGTATGGTTAGAGTACCTGGTTTGGGACCAGGGGGCCGAAGGTTCGAGTCCTTTCACCCCGACCACTTTAAAATTACAATTATATTTTAGACTTAAACATGGTGGGATTAGCTCAGCTGGTTAGAGCACTGGTTTGTGGTGCCGGGGGTCGCGGGTTCGAATCCCGTATCCCACCCCATTTTTTAAAATATAAACTACGATAATATATAAAATATAGTAGCGTCCGTGGCTCAACTGGATAGAGTTTCGGATTTCGGCTCCGAGGGTTATAGGTTCGAATCCTATCGGGCGTACCATATTTAACTGATGCGTCCTTAGCTCAGCTGGATAGAGCAATGCCCTTCTAAGGCATAGGCCAAAGGTTCGAATCCTTTAGGGCGTACCACTGCATTTTTTATGTTATCATGTCAGAAGTGACGTTAAAAACTTATCCACGCGGACGTGGTGAAATTGGTAGACACGCCAGACTTAGGATCTGGTGCCGCAAGGTGTGAAGGTTCAAGTCCTTTCGTCCGCACCATCCCTTAATTATATAACTTCAAGAGATTTAAATCTCATTTTTTCTTACACTATATGGTCAATACTATCAAGTAAATAATCTTATTTTTATCTTAAACTCAAACCTTTTTTTATAATCTCAATATGTTTACCTTCTTAGGAGTATAATTATTTTAAGTTAAAATAATTACTAGGGATTTTATCATGGCAAATATTAAATGGTTTAACGAAATTGGTATAGATGATGTTGCCGAAGTTGGCGGGAAAAATGCTTCATTGGGTGAGATGTATCAAAATCTTACAACTGAAGGTGTTCGTGTACCCAATGGTTTTGCTATTACATCAAGTGCATATAAATACATACTTGAAGCCAATAATGCATGGGAAAAACTTCACACAGAACTAGATAATCTGGATGTAAATAATGTCGATGCCTTACAAAAGCATGGAAAAAGATGTCGTGAAATCGTTTATAATTGTAAAATCCCTGAAGATCTCAAAAAAGATATTGTGGATGCATATGCAAAACTCAAAGAGGAGTACGGCACACAACTCTCTTTAGCTGTTCGCTCTTCTGCTACTGCTGAAGACTCGCCTGAAGCTTCTTTTGCTGGGCAAAATGATACTTACCTAAATATTTCAAGTGAAGATGAACTCCTTGATGCATACAAACGATGTTTAGCTTCTAACTTTACAGATCGATCTATTCATTATAAATACGACAATAATTTTGAATACCTAAAAGTCTACCTTTCAGTTGTTGTAATGAAAATGGTACGTAGTGATATTGGTACAAGTGGTGTTATGTTTTCACTAGATACAGAAACAGGATTTAAAGATGTTGTTTTCATTAATGCAGCACTTGGACTTGGTGAAAATATTGTTCAAGGAACAATTAACCCAGATGCTTTTTATGTGCATAAACCAACATATAACAAAGGTTTTCGCACAGTTCTTAAACGATCACTCGGTTCAAAAAAATTAAAAATGATCTTTACAGACACTATAAACCTCGATAATATAGCAGTAGAATATACAAAAAACATAGCGACAACAAAAGAGGAACAAAGCCATTTTTGTTTAAGCGATGAAGATGTAATGGTTCTCGCAGACTATGCCATTAAAGTTGAAAACCACTACTCTCAAAAAGCAGGTTTTCATAAGCCTATGGATATGGAATGGGCAAAAGATGGAATAGATGGCAATATTTATATGGTTCAAGCTCGTCCTGAAACGGTAGAATCTCAGAAAAAAGGGAATATTCTTGAAGTGTATCATCTTAAAGGAAAAGCTAAAGTCCTTGTAACTGGTCAAGCCATAGGCACAAAAATTGGTCAAGGAAAAGTACACTACATTAACGATGTAAGTGAATTAAATAGCTTTAAAGAAGGGGAGATTTTAGTAGCAGATACAACGAACCCTGACTGGGAGCCTATTATGAAAATTGCTTCAGCTATTGTTACAAATAAAGGTGGACGAACTTGTCATGCAGCGATTCTAAGCCGTGAACTTGGTATTCCTGCTGTTGTTGGATGTGATAATGCAACAGAAGCTTTAAAAGATGCCGATGAAGTGACAGTAAGTTGTGCTGATGGGGAAGATGGACATATCTACGAGGGAAAAGTTGATTTTGAAATTATCAAAACAGATTTAGGAAAATTAACAAAAACAAAAACAGAGATTATGATGAACCTTGGTAATCCTGATTTGGCGTTTTCTCTGGCTTCTTTACCTGTTGATGGGATTGGACTAGCACGTATGGAATTTATAATTAACGAGTATATTAAAGCTCATCCAATGGCACTAAAACACCCTGACCGAGTAGATGCGCATACTCGCACTGAGCTTGAGACACTAACACAAGCATATAGTTCCATGGAAGACTTTTTTATAAAAACACTCTCTGAAGGTGTGGCAACTATTGCATCTTCTGTTTATCCTAAACCATGTATTGTTCGCATGAGTGATTTCAAATCTAACGAATATGCAACACTTTTAGGTGGTTCGACATTTGAACTACAAGAAGACAACCCTATGATAGGATTTCGTGGAGCATCACGTTATGCACATCCAAACTATGAAGAGGGCTTTGCTTTAGAGTGTGCTGCTATGAAAAGAGCACGAGATGAGATGGGATTTAGTAATATTATACTTATGATTCCATTTTGTAGACGTGTTCAAGAGGGGAAAAAAGTTATAGATACCATGGCTAAATATGGACTAAAACAGGGTGAGAATGGTCTTGAAATCTATGTAATGTGTGAGATTCCTAACAATGTTATTTGTATAGATGAGTTTAGCGAGATTTTTGATGGCTTTAGCATAGGGAGTAATGACCTTACACAACTGACCCTGGGTGTTGACCGTGATAGCGAAGTTGTTGCTTTTGATTATGATGAACGCGATGAGGGTGTAAAACGTATGATTAAAATGGCAGTTGAAGGGTGTAAACGAAATAAACGCCATAGTGGCATTTGTGGGCAAGCACCATCTGATTATCCTGAAATGGCAGAGTACCTTGTAAAACTTGGGGTAGATTCTATGAGTCTTAACCCAGACTCTGTTTTAAAAACGATTGAGAGCATAGGAAAATTAGAAGCTAAAATATCAAAATAAAATTTAAAAAGAAACTTATTTTTTATATTTTTTATTTGCTGTATCCATGGCGTTTTCAAAACTCTCTACATCTCTGTACCCAGGAAGAGAGTAGAGTATAGAACTGTCGTCTGGGTTTATAAAAAGAGTCATAGGTCTAAAGGGTGGTCTAAATTTAGCAGGGTATTTAGCATCGTGTGCAATCATAAGAGGTACAAAATTTGAAAGTTTCTCTTTTATGTTTGTACTATCTAGTGTCTTTTCAACAAGCTGGTCACAGTAGGGACAAGGCTCTTTTACTATAACCATCATAAGTACTTTATGCTCTTTTTTTGCTTCTGCAAGAGCTACACTATACACCTCTTGATAATCAAGCATAAATGCGGCATCTTTAGCATTTGCACCAAAAAGTGTCAATGTCATTAGTAGTAATAAAATTATTTTTTGTGTCATTTTTATCCCTCTCTCATTTTTAAAATCTCAGCTACATCTATTGGTTTAGAGTATTTTATAAACTCTTTTTGAGTCGTAAGTATAGTATACATCGTCATCCTATCGGCCAACTCGTTGCCCTCAAACCCTGCATGAGCTTTTATATGAGTAAGTTTAACATCTTTTTTAATCTCATTATAAAGATAGTAAGCTTTTTTAATAATTTCAAGATTTTTAATCTCACCACCTTTTTTCGTCCAGTTCTTTTTCTCCCAAGAGATTGCCCATGTTTTTATGCAGTTTATGGAGTACATAGAATCACATTTTATCTCTACTTTATTGCCCTTTTGAACCTCTTTTTGTGCTAAGAGAAGGGACTCATAAAGTGCCCCTAATTCTGCTGTATTGTTTGTTCCCATTGGTTCATAAAGACCATACCAAAGTTCTGAGAGTTTGTCATTTCTGTAAACTGCTACACCAGAACCAGCTTTTCCAGGATTTGGAGTACACCCACCATCACAATAGATGGTTACATCTCCCTCCAATGGCGTTTGGGTATCTTCTTGAGGCTGTTCTTCTTGGGAATTGTTTAGCTCTTTTCTAAATTTCTGTAGTGCTTTATAATTTTTTATAATGGTCTCACGAGCCTTTTTGGTGCTAATATTTGCAAGTAAAACAAAAAGTTCGGCTCTTGCATCAGAGAGTTCTTTACCAAGAGCAAGCTCTTTAAACTGAGATTTCATCTCCTCTTTTATATCAAGTAAAACAAGTTGCTGTTCATTGATCTCGCCATTTTTATTTAGCCCTAAATTGAGTAAAGCTTCTGTAACTATCTGCATCTATATTCCTTAGTATCATTATAACAACATTGTTTTAAAGTATGACTCTCCCCTCCCCTAAGGGTTTTAAAATCATCAAAAGCATTTGCACTCTCTATACATACAAACTCTTTATAAGCACTCTCTTTCATACCAGACATTCTTTTGGTTTTTTCTATCCATGGGTTCCATACCACTGTAGAGGAGGAGCCATATGCTGTTATGTTTACTCTTTTTTGTTTATCTTGAAGTACTAATGGTTTGTCTACTTTTTGGTAGACATTGTCAAACTCTTCTGTAATCTTTATGGTAGTATTTTGTGTATATTTTGCATCTAAAAGTGCATCATAATAAGGCCTACCCTCAAGACCAAAAATTTGAATATTTTCAATGCTAGAAACTTTAAAATAAGTATGAAGTGCTTGAGTGAGCCTGAAAGTTTTTTCATCTTTGTTAGTTGTTCTTAGTTCTACTTCCAAAGTATCTGAGATTCTAAACACTACCTCAAGTTTAAATTTATAGTTCCATAATGCTAAGGTGTTTTCATTCTCTTCTAACTTTAAAATAAGTTCACTTGTTTTTGTATCTACCTGTTTAAAAGAAACAAATGAAAAAAGGGAAACTCTTGCAAAACCATGTTGAGGAAGTTCTGGGTTATCCATACCAAAAGAGGGCCAGCAGATAGGGATACCACCTCGTATTGCCTTGCCATACTCAAAATCACTCTGAGAGCTCAACCAAAGTAAATCCTCTTTATCTTTTACTTTATACTCAAATATATGAGCACCTTGTAGTGCTATTTTAGCACTTGCAACAGCATTAGAAACTTCTATGTATTCAAAGCCATTGGAAAATTGTTTTATCTCCATGATTTCACCTTGTGCCATTTATAACCATACATAAAGATCATAAAGTAGCAAAATATTCCAAGTAAATAAGCCTCTTGCATATCACCACTTATTTGAATAATTTTTCCAAAAAGTAGAGGTAAAAGTGCGCCACCCGATATGGCCATAATGAGCAATGCACTCCCTTTTGGTGTATGCTTCCCTAAATCTTCAAGTGCTAAAGGCCAAATAGTAGGCCAAACAAGAGCATTTGAGAGTCCAAGTAAGGCTACAAAAGTCACACTATTTGGCAATGTTGCCACTCCACTCCATCCCCAAAGAATCTCTGAGAGTGTTGTGTCGGTAGTGGAACTAAAAACTATGCCTAAAATAAAAAGAGACCCTAAAAGAGCCGAACCAATGAGTGCTTTTTCCTGAGAAAGGTAGCGAGGAATAAAAAAGACCCCAACAAGATATGAAATTACCATAAAAACCATAGTGTATGAAGTAAGTGCCGTCGCGTTTTGTAGCCCAATATTTTGAGCATAAAGACCTATGGTGTCCCCTGCAATCACCTCAATACCCACATAGAAAAAGAGGGCAATTGCACCAAGGACAACACGAGGGAAACCAAAGATTGTCTCATCATCATACTCATCACCCTCAAACTCCATCTCAGGTAAAGAGGAGAACTTTACTAAGCCTACAAGAAAAAAAAGCACCCCAGCCATCACACCATAAGGAAGCACTAATTTCTCGGCTAAACCTTGAATATCACTCGGTTCTAAAAGAGAGGTATTCCCTAAATCTGCAAAAATAAGTGCTGTAAAAAGAAGAGGCACTAACACCCCTGCACTCTTGTTAATAAGCCCCATAATACTTATGCGCATCGCTGCACTCTCTTGTGGACCAAGAAGCACAATGTAAGGGTTTGAAGCGGTTTGAAGTATGGTAAGCCCTGTACCCAATGTAAAAAGAGCAATTAAAAACAGAGTAAAACTTGCACTAAACGCGGCGGGTATAAAAGCCAAAGCTCCAAAAGCCATCACTCCAAGACCTATAGCCATACCGTTTTTGTACCCTGTTTTTTCAAGTAAAGCAGCCATAGGCAAAGCCATCACAGTATAAGCTATGTAAAATGCAAAAGTAACAAATAAAGCCTCAAAATCGTTCAAATCTAAAATAAGCTTTAAAAATGGTATGAGTGAACCATTCAGCCATGTCACAAAACCAAAGATAAAAAATAAAATTCCTATAATAATCATAGGGAAAAAAGTTGATTTTTTAGCCATTTTTTAAACTCTCCAAATACTTTGCAACACCATCTTCATCGTTTGTATACCCTAAGACAACATTCGCCTGAGACTTAACACCCTCTTGTGCATTTGCCACAGCCACAGAAGTTTTTGCAAGTGCAAACATCCCTACATCATTAAAATTATCGCCAAAGACAGTAAGTTTCTGTAAATCAAAACCTAGATATTCACTAATGCTTGCAATACCATGAGATTTATCTGCATCTTTATGAAGTAGTGTCAAAAAGTAGCATCCCACATAAGCTTCTGGTGCTAATATGTACTTCAACCTCTCGCCAAAAATCTCTTTGAGTCTTGCTTCAAGCTCTCGAAGTTCTTTTTCATCTCCCATATAAACCACTTTAAAATTTTCATTCATCGCTTCTATATTTTTTTTCTCTTGAAGATTGTCGGCTTTTACATAGCGTTTGAGCACTTCAGATTGGTAGTTGTTTAAGATGTCGGAGTGCAAAAACACCTCGTTAAGTTTTCCCTCCCCTAAAGAGAGAACAAAAGGGTATATACCAAACTTTGCCCCCTCAGCTATAATCTCATCAGCCACATCTTTTGGTATAAATTTTGTGTCGATGATTTTTTTATCACTCGTTGCTATGAGTGCTC
>Ga0256836_1000070_pt1 | contig 60818 bp, 81 predicted proteins | sample 4561380metaG_FD_185974 | JGI IMG/M metagenome (GOLD analysis project Ga0256836, IMG submission 185974) | Hydrothermal vent microbial communities from Guaymas Basin, Mexico - 4561-380 | ecosystem: Environmental > Aquatic > Marine > Hydrothermal vents | place: Mexico: Guaymas Basin | collected...
TTCTTTACTCTCCTTTCATATCATAGTCTGTAACATAGCATATCTACAAAAACTCTACAAAACCCCGAAAAATAGGGGTTTATAGATTGAAACAAAGTGCGGAAAACCATATCATATAGTTAGTTATCTATTTATTCTACTAAATCTCTTGATGAACATTTATATAAAATGTAATTATCATTTTCTTCTATCACTTCAAATATAATATTATCTTTATTCTTTAAATTAGATAACACTGCTTTTGCTAATTTACTTCTATCTCTTCTTAATGCTCTGCCATTATCTGTCAAAGCTAAATTCCAAACTAACAATCGTAATTTTATTTTTCTTACGTCAAAACTTAAATAAATATTCTTCTCTTTATCTACCCATTCGTTTTCGTTTAATTGTTCCAAATTTATTTTGTATTTTTTGTTTATTTCTTTTATCATTTTAATCCTTTCGTATTATAGTTTTTAAAACACGCTCATAGACCCCTCTGAGAGGCTCTCTATTGAACGAACGCAAATTTTGAATACAAACATACTACAAGCACTTTAAAAACGCTCTAAAGGCTTTATTTTGAAATATGTTGCAGAAGGCTTTGGTTTTTGCCCTGTTTTATCGAGATTAATTTCTTTTTTATTTATTGTTACAGATTTTCCTGTTTCTTCTGTAATTATTAAATTGTTAATAGAATTTCCAAATTTTTCCTCTAATAACTCTATTAATTCTTGATTTGTCATTGCAATTATCATTTTATTCTCCTTTTAGTTAGTTTTACTTAAAATTATTTTTGTTAATACAAAAATATCAATACCATCAAAAAACCATTTATTACCTCCATATTCTTTACTCTCCTTTCATATCATAGTCTGTAACATAGCATATCTACAAAAACTCTACAAAACCCCGAAAAATAGGGGTTTATAGATTGAAACAAAGTGCGGAAAACCATATCATATAGTTAGTTAGTTATCTATTTATTCTTTAATCAAACACTGTTACATCTATTATATCCTTTTTATTCTTTTTTAATTCTTCTTCTATTTTTTCTATTCTATTTTGTAATGCTTTGGTGACTGCTAATACTTCAAGTAATTTCCCCCAAGTTTTTTCAACTTGACGAATTTTACTTTCTAATATTTTAGCATTCAAATTATAAGAAACCTTTTCCTCTTGTTTTGAGGATAAAGAAACTATTAGTGCAACAACACTTAGTAATAGTGATAAAAAAACAAATATTTCCATTTTAGCTCCTTCTTTTTAACTCCTCGAAAAATAGGGGTTTGTGACTTTTTCCTCATTAAAAATAATTACCCACATTTTATTCTTCTTCAATTAATTTTTCTAATTCTTCTACTTGTTCTTCTGTCAAATAATCATAAGGATCTATAATAATATCCCCGTCATAAAGAGTTAAACTACCATCCATTAATACTCCTATTTCATTAGGGATTACATCTAATCCCCTTTTAATTTCCATAGCTAAAAAGTCAAAAACTTCATTACTATAACTTTCTTCTACGTCATATTCATATGTTGGATATTTTGCTCCCCAAAATTCATCATAATATTTATGTTCATTTACAATCATTTTATACTCCTTTTATTTTTATATATAGTCCTATATCTTTCAAATATGTAATTAACTCCTCTATATTTGTGAATTTAATTTTTTTATTTTTAACTTCAATTCCATCCTTTATTAAATTACAAAGTATTTTCCCCCAATTGCTTTCATCATATAATGTACCTACACCTAATTTTCCATTAAATGTTTGAAGTATATATCCTTCATATTTTAATCTATTCAACATATAAATTTGTATTTTTGTTCCAACTTTATAACAATTCATCTTATTCTCCTTTTTGTAATTTTTAAAACACGCTCATAGACCCCTCTATAAGCCTCTCTATTGAACGAACGCAAAGTTTAAGTATCTATATAACCCAGAGCAACAAAAGTTGCTCAGAGGGCTTTATTTTGAAATATGATAAATTTTGTTATGCTATATTAAATCTGCAACAAAATCTTCAACTTCCTCTTTTGTAATATCATCTCTATCTAAAAGTTTTAAAGTCATATCATAAATATTTTTGTAATAAGTGAAGTCATTACTAATTTTAATGTATTCTTGTTCTTTTTCAAGCCAATTTTCATCATTTAATTTTAATGTAGCTATAACTTTTTCCATAGCTGTTCTATCTTTTGGATTTTCAACTTTCCAAGCATTATATTCAACAACTTCTTTTTGTGATAACCATAGCTTTAACTCTGTCATTTTTCTTCTATTATCATCAATTTTTTGGATTAAGATTTCTAATACTCTCATTTTGCTCTCCTTTTACTAAATTTTGTAAAGTGAATTAAAAATATAACATAATAGAAGTATTCCATTTATTCAATTCGCTTGTAAATCCACATGAGTTAGCAGAAATCCTTAAAAAATGATTTGATACTTTTACTTTGTCAGAATCAAATATTCTTATAATATCAAAAAACTTACTATTAAATTTTGTTAATACTACATAATTAATTTTATTAGCACAACAATTATACGTTTTTGATTCAATAGAATAAGGTATAAATTCTTTTAACACTAAAATTTCAATCTCTTTTCTTACTCCCTCAAAAATATCTTTGTGAATAAATAAAGTAGCGTATTCATAATTACTAATTTCTAACGCCCCAAATTTTTCCTCAGAAAAATCAAAACCAATATAATTTTTATACATTTCTATTGGCTCTAAATAAACTTTTGTTTTTCCTAAATTATTCTCAACTTCTTTGGACGAAAGAAATATATATCCAATCTTTCCACCCTTCATCAAAGAAATATAATACCCTCCTTTTTCCTTTTCAATCTTTAAATTATATAAAATTTTATTTTTAATAAGAAATTCCATGTATGCTCCTTTAATATTTTTTAATAAGATTTAAATTTATGCAAACCCCGAAAAATAGGGGTTTGTGAATTTTATAAAAGTGCGGAAACCATATCATATAGTTAGTTAGCTATATGTTTTTATATTTTTTAATGTAATTTCCTTTTATATTCTACAAATCTTTTATAAGGGGATAATCCTTTTTCTCTTTTTAAGATTATATCTTTTTCTTTTGTGTATTTTACCTTTACACTACTACCATCTTTAAATACATAAGTGACTATAACTTCTCCTGCCGAAATTCTTTTTTGTTTTTCAAATTCAACCTCTTCCATCGGGATAGCAACTTCTCCATTTTCTTCTTTAATTCTATCTGAAATGTATATAATTTCTTTCATTTTATCCTCCTTTCAAATCTGTTGCATCCGAATTTCCAATCTGGAACTTTCATCTTTTTATAGTTATCAAACTCAAAAACTTCATTTTCTTCATTTTCACAGTAGCTTCCTTCTTCTTTGTAATATTTGCAATTTCCGCAGATTCTGTTTTCAAAATCAACAAAATTTTTGCTGGTCAATTTATTGTTTTGTTTTTCTACTTTCAAAAATTTTTCTGAAAAATATTCTGTATAAGGCTCTTCATATAAAAAATGCCACAAATTTTCATATTTCAAACAAGCTACAATTTCACTTCCTTCTTTAATCACAATTTCAAATCCTTTGTGGATATTTTTAATACACCAAGTAAAAATATCATCAATTATCTCATCTAAATAATTTTTATTATAGTTTGTTTTTGTTAGTGTAAATTTCATTTTATCCTCCTCTTTGTTATAGTTTTTAAAACACGCTCGTAGAGGGGTCTACGAGGCTCTCTATTGAACGAACGTAAGTTTTGAATACCTACATAGCCCAGAGCAACAAAAGTCGCTCAAAAGGCTTTATTTTGAAATATAACAATTTTTAGCATAACCATTTGAAAATATCCAATAATCTTCTTCTTCGATATAACTGACAATTTTATTTTTTGGGATTACCCGTTCTCCATCTGACATTTGGCAGATTAACTGCCAATTTTTGTGCTGTTTCAGTTGATAAACAGGGTCTGTTAATTTTAGTCCATAGTAAAGTGTTACAAAAAGTAACATTAAACCTATATATTTAAACCACATTTTTTATCCTTTTAATTATTATTTCTAAAAGCTTTACAAACATAAGGCACTCCATTATGTCTTACGATGTTGTGTGGTGTTACAACATCAGGTCTTGTGTCTTTCAAGGCATTTCTAACAACTGCACTTACAATATAATATGTGTTTTCTTGGGGTTCAGGTAATCCTACAACTTCCCCATATTTTAAGGAAATTATAAGAATATCGTCAATTGTATCAATTGTAGGAGTGTCATATGATACTCTTGCTACTTTCCCTGATGTTGGGATTGTAATAATTCCTTTTGGTGTTAGCACATTTATATCGTGACTTGTTAAATTTATAAACTTTTTATCCATTTTCGCTCCTTTAAATTTTTTTGTGTTTATAATCAATGTAACCAGCTACTAAAATTAATAAAAAGAATTCCCAAAACATTTTAACTCCTTCTAATCTCTATATTTTGTGGTAAAATTACTAATCTTTCATATGTATATTCGTCATATTCATCATAATATTCATCGTTATAAAGATGTTCAATTCTGAACTTTTCAAAAATTTTATGATAACCACATAAATTTTTCCATAATTCACTTGGCAGATTTCTCAATTCATCATAAAGTTTCAAATCTTCCGTATTAACTTCAACTTCAATGTTATTATATGTTACAAAAAGTAACACTGCTAACCATTTTAGCCCATCTTTTATAAATAAATCATCATAATCAAATAAACGAAACTCAATAGTATTTCTTCCTGTGTAAATAATAGGCTGATACCTATTTTTTTGTTTGAATTGATACTCACTTGGTCTATAATTTCCCCAAATATGATGACTTGTTATAGCTCTATATGTAGGGGAAATTTCCAATTTTTTTGCCACAATATGTGGCTCTAAATTTTTTATTTTTTTAAATCTACTTTTATTTTTATAAGGAAAACTTATGTGTAAATGCATTCCGTTAAACACTAAACCCTCACAAACATAAATAGGTTTTGATACAAAATCAGGGTATAAATCCTCTTGCTCAAAATTTTTTTTGAATTCAAGTAGTCTTGAATGAATATCTATCTGAATTTTTTTCAATTCCTTATAAATATTTTTTACACTATCTGTTTTATTTATAACATAAAAGAAATTATTTAATTCAAACATTCCTCTATAGTATTCTCTTTCTATATGATATTTTTCCCATAAGTCATCAGGAATATAGTTTGAGTTCAGCATAAATTCAAACTCAAATCCTATTTTAATTTTATCCGGAATTTTATCATATACTTTTTCGATAATTTCTTCTGGAATGTTGTCAGTATTCTTCACGTATAGCTCCATATCAGGAGCACATTGTTCTAATAGCTTCTGATATTTTTCTATTGTTTCGCTTGGCAATTTTATAACTTCTCCCCAATTTAAATTTTTTAATTTTATGACAGGCATTTTTTCTCCTTTTAGTGTTTTAGAGACCTTTAAAGGTCCCCATTTATATAAAACGCATAGCAACTTGGACACAATTTGAAACCATCTATATGTTCTATTTCCTCCTCATTTACTTCTTCTCCACAAAACTCACAATGAGTTATATCATAAATTTCATCCTTTGGTGAAATTATATCATCATAGTCATAACTTTCGCTTTTAGGAAAGCTATAACATTCCTCTTTTTTCCAATCAAGTCTTGGCTCTATTTTCCCGGTATAAATATACATCCAAGCCTCTACAATTTCTCCGTTTTCTTTGACAACCTCAATCAATTCTCTTTTATAGAGAGAAGGATGTCCTTCAAGTATATCTAATGGTTTAAAATCTTTGACTTTATAAAGTTCACCACAAATAGCACTTGAAAATTCTTTATCATCACTTTCAATAACATAAGGAATTCCAGCTCCCCCCATTATATAGAAATTATCAAGAGTCACTGCATTTCCTATAAATTTCCCTCCTGCCTCTTTCATTATTCTATAATTTCCATAACCTTTTTTTAATGTTCCATAAACAAATACCAAATCAACTCCTTCCGTATCATCTTTCAAGTATTTATAAGTATCGTCTCTATAATAATAAGAAGTGTAATATTTTTTAGGTCTTCCGTGTGCTTTACAGACTACGCATTCATCCTCCTCTGTGTGTAGGTGTTTCACTCCACACTCATAGCAATATTCAGGAATTAAGTACTCCCCATTTTTAATTTCAACTTCATTTTTTGCAAATTTTAATTTTTTAATAAAATAACTCCAACTTTTAAATCCAAAATTATACTGACCTTGAATAAGTTGCCAGTTTCCGCTTAAAACAGGCTCACTTGAAATTAAATCGCCTGTTTCGTAAAGAAATAGACTTCTTTTATCGTCATGATGAAAAAATGCCCTCTCTTTATCAAAACCAAATACTACACCTACTCCGTCAAGCATCTCTCTAAATGCTTGATTTTTAAAAGACATAAGACTTGCTAAATGTGCGATAACTTCAGTATCGCTTTGTAATTTGTTTTTATATAATTCGTGTAGTGCTTTTTTAGTTCCATTATGGATTATAGCTATATCTTTTTTTACAATAGGGTGTGCCAATCTTTTAGTCACTTTCCCTATTGAAGCCCATCTATGATGGACTATAACAAACTTGTAATTTGTTTTGGCAATTTTATCAAATTTTTGTAAAAATTTCTCTTTTTTCAACTCTTTAATAGCTTTGAAAGGTTTATTACCTCCATAATAAAATACCGCACCATAAGAGTCAGTTCCTCTATGCTCTTGGATTTCGAGCATTTCTTCTAACATTACTTCATAATTTTTGTTTTTAACAAATCCGATTATTCCACACATTTTTTTTCTCCTTTTTTAAAATTTTTAAAAAGTTACAAATTGTAACTTTTTTGAGTGTCAAGGCATACTTCACCTTCAGACACTCAAAAAAGACACATAAGAGACTAAAAAGTCTCTATTCTTGTAAAGCCTCTTGTAATGAGTTTGCTCTTTGTTTAAAAAATTCTCTTAAATGGGGGTATTTGGTTTTGAATTCCATTACCCATTTTACAAATTTTTTAGGATTTTCTACCCCGTATCCTTTTTTTATGTATCTTATAAGAGCATCAAGAAATTCTACATTTTTGTAGTTTCTTGATGCAATAATATTTGCGTTGAATACTCGCACTTCTACCGTATGTATATTTTCCAAATTTATAGCACAATATCTGCCTGTGCCACTATTATAGTCTTGGTCTTTATTTTCAGCTAAATTTTTCCACTTTGTTCTACAAACTTTATACTTCGCCCATCTATCGCTCTCTCTTTGAGCTATAAAGGACGTAAATTTTTTGTGTTTGTTTATAAAATAGAAAAACTTTTTGAATTCTTTATCATTTTCGAAAGCACTTCTACTTATATGAATGTGCATTCCTCCTCTATTGAAGGCACGGGCTTTTCCTCTAAAAATCTCTTCGATTTTTTCATAAAGTTTAGAGTTATAAAGGTATTCTAATGTCAATGGATGGGTGACAATTTCAAATCCATTGTCAAGACTTCCGTCTTCTTTTAAATAAACCAAGCCTTCGAATTCTTCCATTAACTGTTCAGCAAGTTCATATTTGCTTTCATTTATTTTACCAATTTCAAGTTCAATTCCATAATACCATTTACCTTCCCCCTTAAATACAGGGGTAGGTTTGTAGTAATAGCCTTTTATTAAAGCATTACAATGCTCTTCATAACAATCAGTACAAAGCCATTCTTCTCTTTCCTCACAATATTCTCCATCATCAGAATAGTAAGTACCCTCACAGCACGCACAATACTGAGTGTGTTCATCATAGCAATATCTACAAAGAATATAATTATCTGTTGTAATATATGTATTATTACGATGGATATATTCGTCACAATGTTCACAACTAACATAATAATTATCCGCACAATTTTCACATACTGCTCCATCTTGAGTATCTATAGCAACATCATTGTGATAGTATTCGGCACAACCATCACAATAAAAATAATTACAATCAAGGCAATCTTCACAAACTAAATAACCATCGCCTGTTTCTATAAGGTCTTCTTGTGGAAAATATTCACCACAATTATCACATTTTGTATAGTGTTCTTCTAAACACTCTTCGCAAACTAAAGAACCTCCTCCTGTTTCTATAAGGTCTTCCTCTAAAAAAAAGTTACCACAGCATTCACATTTTCTTTTTTCCATCTTTTTTCCTTTTTTAATTTTTTTTAAGTTACAAATTGTAACTTTTTTGAGTGTCAAGGCATACTTCACCTTCAGACACTCAAAAAAGCAACAAAATTTAATAAAATAAATTTTCGTCCTAATTTATTTTATTAAATTTTGATAATATAATTCAAATAAAATTAGTAATTTTGTTGTTAAAAACTTTGTTATTGTTTTCATTTCTTTTCGTATTTAAGGGCTATTTTGTGATTATCACCCAAATTTATAGAAATTTGCTAAAATCTATAAATTTGGGCGGGAATAGAATATGGATGTTCTATAATGTCCATATTCGATTTTTGTAAAATTTTTTTGAAAGGAGACTCTATAAGTCTTTTTTCAAAATTTTTAACGCTTCGTCTCCTTCTATTAAGATTTTTATAAAACTTTTTCTTTTCTTGGTAACCTTTCCTTTTTCCAAAAATTTCTTTTTTATCTCCTTTCTAAAATCGGTAGGCAACAGGTAATAAATCTCTTTTTGTTTGCCTAATACGTAATTCAAAATTTTATTAAATTCATAGTAATTTTCTGCACCTATTAGAAGAGTCATTAGTATCTCTTCTTTTTCTTCTCCTAACTCTTCGTATAGCCAAGCAATAGGGCTTTTTTGGGGAAGGATAGTGTGATTAGTCACCCCCACATCAAAAGGAATTAAAAGCGGGTTTTTCTCCCACATTTTTATATTTTTTAGTTCTTTTTCAAGTAGAGGAATTTTGTCCCACTCTCCGTTGTATTGTGCCATATACAAATCACTTTCTAGGCACGACTTGTAGTCGTGCAAACTGAATTTAAAGTCGTTTTCCCAGATTTTCTTAATTCTTTCTTTTAGTTCCATTTTTTCTCCTTTTTATTTTTCTCTACATTAAAAAACTCCGTAAAGCCCTTTAATGTGGAGGAAAAAGGGGAGATTAAACAAATAATACCTTCCCTAAGTGAGAGTGGAGCAATACTGGTTCTTCGCTCTCTCTTATTAAAGTAACAAATTCATCAATTTGAGCTTCTAAATATTCTTCATTCTCCTCATCCTCAAAAACTGAGCTACAACTATTTATATAATAAGTAGCCCACGCCCCAGCAACTTTAACTTTTTTACCTCCTCTCCACGCAACTAAAAAGCCTGTAATCTCATAACTCCTGCGAGTCTGACAACAACCTGCATTATAATCATACTCCACAATACCAGTGAGTGCTTGTCTTAAAAGCACTCTAATATAAAAAAGAATTTTTCTCCCATACGCTAAATTTTTTCCAAAAGTTTCTACTTTTTCTCATTTTTTTCTCCTTTTTTAAAATTTCAAAAGTTACAATTTGTAACTTTTCCAAAAAATCGGGCAGAGTCCTCCTTCAGACTTCGCCCGATTTTTTGGAAAAATCGCAAAACTATATAGCAATCTTCCTATAATAAGGAAGATAAGGTTGAGTTAAATCATTTATATCAAAGTGTTTGATATAAATGATTTAACTCAACCTTTATTTTAGTGTTTGGCACTCTTTAAACACTAAAATAAAGGTTGAGTGAGAGGACTAAAAGTCCCCCTCAAGTATTTTCTGAATTGTCTTCACTTCTTCTATAAGCAAATCAATCTGTTCTTTTGAGAGTTCTTTTTTTCCTATTTTGATATACTTTTTAATGATGCTTAATTCATCATCTTCTTTTTTATCTTCTTTATTTTCTGCTATTATTGTTACTTCACCTTTTTTAACATTACGTCCCAAATTCTCAAGTTGTTGATTTGTTTCTATTTTATCCAATTCCTTTAACACTTCTTCTTTTTTTTCGGGGTGTTTACTCACCCCCTCATAATAAGCCATTAAAAAGCCACGCACACGCTTAATATATGATTCAGCCATTCCTCCACTGCGTAACTCTGTTGTAATTACATCACTTATGTTTTTTTTGCTAAAATTGACACTTGCTAACTCAACTATAATATAAGCAAGTTTTTTGCGGACGGCAATTACTCTGCCTTCCGCTTTAATTAAATTTTTTAATTCTTTTTTTAGTGTGCTTAATGTTACTTTTTTTTGCATCTTTTTCTCCTTTTTTCTTTTTCAGTTTTTAATAATTTCATAGTCATACCATAGAGGAGGATTATCAATATTTTCCTCCTCTATACAATTGCAAATACTATTGAATTGCTCAATAATATCTACATTGTTATCCAGAGTAACTATAACTTCCCCTTGTTTTTCCTCTTCTCCTTTTAAGGAAAGAGTACCAAAAGTAACTTTTATTTTTCTTTTTTCCATCTTTCTCTCCTTTTTAAAATTTCAAAAGTTACAAATTGTAACTTTTTTGAGTGTCAAGGCATACTTCACCTTCAGACACTCAAAAAAGTTACATTTCAGTGAGCTATTTTGTAGCTCACATGGAATTATAACATATAAACCTTAAAGTTTGCTTAAAGTTTATATGTTTTAGAAAAAATTTTAAAACATCTCGAAAGGTCATTGCTACAACCTTTCATATAAGGAATTATAACATATAAACCTTAAAGTTTGCTTAAAGTTTATATGTTTTAGAAAAAATTTTAAAACATCTCGGAGGGTCACCAGTGCAACCCTCCACACCTGAAATTTTACACCCTGAACATTAAACGAACATTAATTATTTAATAAATTTAGAAAAAATTTTCAAAAAAAGATTTTTGTATAAACATATTATATAATATATAAGAAGTTGAATTAATAGTATCAAGTTTGTTTAGTTAAATTCTTTATATCAATTTTATTGATTTTAATTATTAAAATAAAGTTGTTTTCACTAAATAATTAAAAATAAGTTTTTTGATATGAATTGTTTAGGTTAAATAAGTTTATACGGGGAGGCTAAAAGTTTATTTTTGGAGACAGGTGGCGGACACCACACCTCACTCTACCAACCTATTTTTAATTATGCTATAAAATATTATGTCATAATATTTACAAATTATACTACCAAAATTACAACATACCATCTATAAAAACAAACGAGGCAAAAAGCCTCAATAACCCTTAACAACTTGTTTATGTATTTGATTTTGTTCTTTTGAAAATATAGCATCAGAAGAATTCAATTCTTTTGTGTAGTCAAATTTTTCAACAATTTTAACAGGTTCTACTAATCTTTCCTGCATAACATTGTTTTCATTTATCATTTGATGACGCACCATTTCCTTTTCATCAGCAAAATTCATAGTCACTAAATACCCAACAATTCCAAAAGTAATCATCACAACAATCAACAACTTTCTTATATTTCCTTTAAACCTTACCACAATATAGTAAAACAGACCAACATAAAGCAACACCAGCAACACTTTAACAACAGGAGTCAAATGAAAAACAATCATTTGACATCCTTTTTGTTAGGAATTTGAAACAACATATTTCCTTTGTTCATCATATCATACGGCATATACACAACATTTGGATTGTTTTTAATTGCCTCAACCATTGCCTGTTGTACTTCAAGTCTTCTTAATTCTAAAAATTGAGGTGTCACTGATTTACCCAACATTCTGTTGTAATCTGCCTGTCTTTTTGCTTCCTGCATTGCAATATTATATTTTGCTTTTGCAATCCTTTCCTGTGCTTTTATTTTTTCAATTTGAATTGCCGCTTCAGCTTGTGCTTTTTTGATTTCAAGCTCTTTTTTCTTTGCTTCCAAAATTGCAGCATTGTAAATTTTAGGATAATTAAACCTTCCTATATTTATATCCATCAACATTATTGGCAATGTTGTAAAATCACGTTTAATTCTATTATAAATCTCTCCTGTAACTCTGCTATAATTCAACCTAACATCATCAAGAGTGTATTTACTCAACACTTCTCTTATATCTCTCAATACAATCAATTTTCCATAAGTATTATATAGCTTTTTCAGTGTTATCACATTGTTTTCATCTGCTGGAATGTCATTAAAAACAGCATTCAACACTTTAGGATTTGTCGACGCTTTCACTCTCAATCTTATGTAATCAACTTTCAAATTCATATTGTCTTTCATCCTTATAGTTACATCTTCAACAAATTGTCCTTGTGACGTTTGAAGTAAAATCAATTTTTTTCTACAATTCAAATCAAAAGGACTACACACTGTGTACCAACCGGGTTGCAACACTTCCGGTTCAAATCCATGTTCTGTCAGAATTTTTCCCACATATCCTTGTGGCACTTCTCTTTTAGAACAACCTGTAAACATAAAAATACCAATAATAACTAAAATACTCATCAAAACTTTTCTCATTTTCTATCTCCTTTTATACATTTATTAAGTGATTATATGATAACGCTCTATTCACCCAACCTTTTAAAAACACTTTGTTGTTACCTTTCAATCCAATTGACACATAAAATTTCACTCTTTGACTGACAAATTCCAAAAGCAATCGAGGTATAATTGGTATATTATTAACAGCACTTATTGTTCTGTTTCCTATAATACCATCAACAACTAAACTTTCCTCTGAAACAGCATTAACAGAGGATTGTAACAATTTAACTGCTCTATAAATCCCTGAATTGACTGCCGTATCAAATAAATAAGTACTCACAATACCATTCATTTCTTCACATCTCAAAGGTCTCCAAAAAAGTCTGTAATAAATTAATACAGCTTGTTCTAATGTCAAACTCTCTACAAATTCATCAATATCATCAACATCTAAAATACCACATTTTTTTAACACTTTTTCATTTTCTTTCACAAATCTTTTTGAAATACCATATTTTGTTTTTCCTCCTTTGTCAAATTTATTATTTGAAAATCCTCCTTCTCTTTTTATCACTTCTGTAACTGCATAAGGAAATTCACCTTCAAAATTATATTTTTCACATAATTTTAACATTTGTTCCATTATCTCTCCTTTATTATTTTTTCAAAAACAAGCTGTTTTGGTAACATATTCCAACAAAACCAACTTGTGTTGAACCAACAAGATTTCTTTTCTTTCATAAAATTCACTCTTTTATCCAAAACCAAAACTTCAATTCCATATTTTCTGAACAAATCTCCTCTTTTCACGCCCTCTAACGCTGTTAAAGGTAATAGCATACAAAAAGGTTTTCCTAACTCATATGCCCTTTCTAAAAATTCATCTTTCAGGGAATATGGAGGATTTGTTATCAAAATATCCCAATTGTCTGGTTGATATTCAAAAAAGTTTTGATTTTTATTTATATGACTTGTTACCACTTTAAAACCATTATCTTTCAAAACTTTTGTTATATTACTTTCTCCAAAATCAGTGCATTCCCAAAAACTTTGTTTTTAAACTTTTTTAAATAAGGTAACAAGGGATAAACTGCATATTCTGGTGTGTACAATTCATCATTTTTAGGATTTTTGACGTAATTTATCATTGCTTGTTTCATTTCATACCTTTGTGTTTAAACATTCCATCGTTGATAAATAACTTAAATACAACTTAGCAAATCGTTTGGCATCTTTACCTCTAAGATTTAACTCACCCATTAATAACATTTTTAATTCCTGTATTGACATATCTTCTTTATATTTTTCTTTTAAAAAAGAAATAATTTCAATTGGTAATTCATTCATTATTTATCCTTTGCCAGCTTTCCAATTTCATAATCAAGCTTTTTATTCAACAAAATAACTGATTTTTTAACAGTCTCTGGTAATGTTTTTGTCAAGTTCATTTCTTTTCCTACTTTAATACCTAAATATGTATAAACTACTGTTTTACTTGGTGTTAAAATATATAAAATAACACTGATACTTAAAACAGCAATATTATATTTAAGTAGTTTTTCACTGACAGATGTATCATCTCCAAATTCTTTATCAACATTTATTTTTACTACACTAAATAACAAAAAACATAAACTTACAATTATAACAAAAGTAATAACATTATAAAATTTACCTAAAAAATCAACTATGTAAATAAATATCGGTAACATTTCAATACTATTCATTTTAAATCCTTTATCTTATAATTAAATTAGCAACTTTTTTAGCTTCTTTTTTTAAATCCTCTAAACTCCCGCTGTTATCCACTATGTAGTCAAAATTAAAATCATCAAGTGCTTTTTCACTGATATGTTCATCATTATTTTCAACACCTCTATCAACCTTAATTGTAAACGCCCCTTTTATATACTCCTCAGGAAATCTAAAATCAGTCACAATATTAACACTATCTTTGTCAAATTGTTTTATCACAATATCTCTCCACACTGTTTTTCCAAAAATTTCTTTCATTTTCCCTGAACCAAATCTTTGCAACAATTTTCTAAAATCTGTTATTTGACTATCAAATACAACACTTTCAGGTTTATTTTTATAATAATCAAGAGTGTTTCTACCAATATCAAACATATCGGCAACAATATCCTTCATAGCATCAGCAAAAGCAAATTTTCTTGTTTTCACCCCTCTGAATGCTAATTCTTCAATCAGCAACTGTGCAAAAGTATCTTTCCCTTGTCGTTTTTTGTAACCTATCAGAATAATAGGATATTTTGCCTTTTTGTTTTTGTATAGTTTTCTTCTTAATAACAACCTTTGACTATAATATTTAGGAATAGCCTCTTCATCTAAATATGTTTTTAAATTTATCAAATTATTTATTGTTCTAAAATTTACTTTAAATTGTTTTGCAAGTTGTAATTGAGAAAGTCCAGAAAGGAACATTTCTCTAATATGTTTAACTGTCTGATTATCAAATTTTCTCTGCATTTACACCTTCCTTTGATTTAATAACTTCAACAAATCATTTACAGAAATTATACAATAATTTTCACCTAAAAGTAACACTTCAATCTCATTAACTTTTTTATATTTCCACTCAAGAAAAGCATTTACTTCTGCCTTCATATACTTTTCAATATCATATTTTTTATCTACATTAAAATTCTCAACATAATATTTTAAGTTATAAACAAGTTTATCAATAAGATTATCCTTCATAACTTCTTCAATATCAATTTCAATCAAATCCCTACCATTTCTCAAACCAAATAAATTATCTTCAAGCCAAACCACTTTAAAATGGTCAATTAGCCCTTCTGTCAACTCGTTGAGAGTAAAAAACCAAATTAATCCTCTTAATTTTTTAAATTCTTCCTCAGACACATAGTTATCTACAGCTTTTGCTTTCTCTAAATCAAAATTTTGATTATAACATTCATTTAAATGTTTTAACACTTCATATATCATTTATATTTCCTCCTTAAAAATTTTTTAATCAATACACTTACTATTGCACCTAATGTGCCTCCTAAAACAAACATTAAAATTACAAAAATATCACCAGCAATAATACCCTTACTAATACCTAAACCTACACTCATAATCCATAATAATTGAATAATAAAAGCAAAAATTCCTGTTTTCAGCACTGATTGCTCTACCACTACATAAACACTATAAGTTCGAGCAATTTGAAACAAAAAGTTGAATAAAAATACTAAAATTCCAATCATTTTTTACTTTCACAAATTTTATATAATTCAAAATAATTTCTTGCTCTTAATTCATACCAAATCGATATTTCAGCTGTTATAGCATTATTACCTTCTTTCATCATTTTCATACCTCTTTTAAGATAAATAGAACAATCATTAGCAAATAATACAACTATAAAACTCAAAGACATAAGTAATTTTTTCATTTTCAATCCTTTCAAAATTATCTCGTTATTGCTATTTCTTTTTTGAAATCTGCTCTATTTTTATCAACCCTTATTTCTTTAAATCTTGGAAAATCAATAATCAATTTATCATCAAGATAATAAGCATCTGTATATTCTACTTCAACAATTTTGCCAACCCAATGTTCATAATCTTTTTCTCTATCTTTATTTGATAAACCGCTACCAACTTTAATAGTTAATAAACTATCCTCTGTTTGACAAATTAACTTTCCTATTTTTCCTTTATACTTTCCTTGTCCTTCCTCAATGTTTATAACTCGTAAAGACATTGAATTCACATCTTTAATTTTAACCCAATGTTTACTTCTTTTTCTTTCATAAGGTGAATACAAATCTTTTACCATAATTCCTTCTTCACCATTTTGTCTAACTTTATCAAAATATTCATAAATTTCTGACAAAGAACTTGTTATAAAATGACCCGGAGGAACAATATTTGCTTTATTCTCTAAACACTCTCTTCTAATCAACCTTTCGCATAAAGGTGTTTTTTCTTTTCCTAAAAACTCATTTTCTGTTAAAATGTCAAAACAAACAAACTTTAATTTATGAACATCCTCTAAATTTTCATTTATAACTTTATTTACAATTCCACTTGTTTCATGCCTTTCAGATGCTAATAATTCGCCATCATAAAACCCATCAGGTACTTTTAATATATCATAAAAAATATGTGGTAAATTTAACACTTTTCCATTAAAAGTAACAGCATCAACACTCTTCCCTTGTTTTCTAATCAAACATCTGACACCATCAAATTTCTTTTCAACCAAATACTCCTTACCTTCTTCAAGATTTGTTTTTGAAATATCATAAGCTTTCATCAATTCCGTGTTTAAAATATACTCATAACCAAGAGCTTTATTTATTGTTTTAACAGAAACACCTATCTTCAAACTTTTAGTCAAAATTTTTGCATAGACTTCTGCTTCCTTACCACAAATATTCAAAAAAACTTTAACATCATCTATCAATTGTTGTGTTCTTGTTGAATATCTACATTTATCAAGCAATCCAAAAAACTGCTCTAAAGTATCTTCATTATATTCTTTTTTATTACTTGAATAATGCAACGTTTTTATATGATATGAATACAAAGGATTAAAAGCATAATCCAACAATTTAAGAAATTTAGGATTAGACGAATACTGTCTAATTAACTCTTGTTTCTTTTTTGTTGAATTTTCTTTCCCCAGATTTAGTAATTGTTCTATTGTTGTCATCTTTTTCCTTTATATTATTTTCATAGTAATTTTCAAGTGCTTTATATAAATTTTCAAAAAAATTATCAACTTCAATTTCTTTCGCTAACTTAAAAGCAACAACATTATCCTCATCACCATTCCAATTCTTAATGTAAGTTCCTTCTTTATAGCCATTTTTAGTTCTAAATAAATTCAAAACATTTTTAGTCATATAAGTTCTAAACACATCCTCTATATTATCTAATCCATAAGCTTTCATAGCTTTTCCAAGTGAAAACATAGTTTGCGTTTTTCCTATATCTTTTAACAATTTAGTTTTTCTTTCAACAGATTTTATTTTTTTACCAAAACCTGAAATAAAACCACTTATTTCTTGTTCAAAAACATATTTTGTTTGATATGCTAACCAACTCAACTTAAAATGTAAAATATCAATTAGTTCAACTTTTATATTTTCTTCATCAATATCCTGTTTCTTCCACCATTTATACCCAGCACTTGAAAGTGCTTCAGCACTTTCTACCAAAATAGCTTCTTCCCAATTTTCCATATCCAACTTTTTACGCCATTCTGGAAAAATCTCGTCATTAACTTTACATTGTGCATCATACATTTGATATAACAAATCTTTAACTTTATCTGAAAATTCTTTTGTCATTCAAACTCCTTTGTTTTTATAATTATAACATAATAAAAAAGAAAAGTCAAGAACTAAAATTTAAAAGTATCAAATTTATTTAAATCATTCTTGAGTGTTCCTTTTTGATAATTTGTGTTATCGGCTTCTTGTAAAGCAACTTGTGTTTTATTTAAATTTCTATAATCATTAAACCAATCAATAATATCAGATTTTTCCTCGTTAAAAATTGGATTTAACCCTATAACTTTTAATCTAAAATCTGTCCAATATTTTATAAAATGTTCACCAATCAACTTAGTATAACCCGGAATATTACCATCTTTCAAAAGATATTCATTCCATTCAAACTCTAACTCCACTGTTTCTTTTGCCATTTTATAAAGCATATCAATTATTTTATCTCGTAAATGATAAAAACCTTGATTTTTATCTGATAATAAAATTTTAATTAAATTTTGCCCTGTTGTAGTATGTACTGTCATCTCATCCCAAGCAATCAATTTTAATGCTTGACTAAATCCTTGAATACAATTTCCACAAGCTTTGTTAATAGTCCAAGTAACAAAAAAACTAAATGGAAATTTCACACCCTCTAAAAAATAAGTACGTAACAACAATTCTATTAAAGCTAATTTAGCCTCGTCATCTTCTCTATTTTGTTTTATTACTAAATCTATAAATTTATTAGCTGTTTCAATTTCTTTTTCTGTTCTTCTTTGTAAAATTTTATCTTCATAAACATAATCAAGCATTTCTGCAACTTTTTCACCAAATACCTGAAATAAACCATTTGAGTAACTTAAACTATTTCCTGTTATTGCTATATATTTACCACTAAACCTTACTACAATAAAAGTAGAAGGGACTTCAACACCAACAATATTACCATTATAATCAATTAATTCTTTTTTCATTTCTCTACCTGTTTTATGTGTTTTAGGGATTAAATACAAACAATAAGATTTAGATTTTATCTTAGTCTTGCCATTATAATGATTATTCTTAATAGCTCTTTCCAACCCTTTATCATCAACACCAACTTGATAACCACCGATAGCCGCTAATGCCATTACTTTATCAATAGCTTTTTTATTTGAATTTATATATCTTACTGCTTGTTTATTAGCACATCCAGCCCCATCCCAATATCTTAATTCTTCTATAAACTCTTTTACCCAACTATCAGTAACATTATCTAAATCAACCCAATCAAAATTTTTATCAAATAACATATCAATCCATACATAAAAATTAACATATCCTCTTTTTCCTCTCTTAATTGTGTAATCACAACCAATATTATCTAATATCCATTTTAATCTTTCTATTTTTCTTTGTTTTTTAAACCCAAACCTATAAGCATAACCTCTGTATGTTTTATGTGCACCTTTATATTTCCAAGCATTCATATAGCTTCCGTCTGCTTGAAAAGCAATTGCAAGTCTTTCTTTAAAAGATAATTTATCTTTTTTACCTGTTCTCTTATACGCACTTACAGGAATACTCCAATTATAGATACTACAATTTAATGCTTCCTCTACTTTCCATTTTACATCTCCTTTGTAATCATTAAACGCAACAACTCTGTGTTTTGGTGTTACAACATATTCCATATTACTCATAGACCATTTTACTAATTTTCCAGAATAATATTGTTTTTCTATGCTTATAGGATTTTCAAAAGTAATAGTTCCAACCCTATCTTTTTCATCCAACCACCAATTAGCTACTTTATCTTCTAATGTTAAATCTTTTAATTTTTTCCATCCATTACTTGTCAAAATTTCATCTTCTTCTTTTAAGCAATGTATTTGTTCCTCCGTACCAATTCTACTATAAAGATAACTTAACCAAGTATCTGTTGCTATTTCACTTAAAGCACCAAAAGTATTAGGAACTAAACTATCCATATTGTTTTGATACAATAAATTTAAATGGAACATTCTAAACATTTTACTATCTAAATTACTAATACCTTTTTTATCTTTACTATAATCAATTTCATTCATAAACCAAGTATTACCTTCACTATTTTCAGCTAATGTTTTAAAAATAGGGTAGGAAACCTTATCAATTCTCTGAAAGTTTCCATAATCCCCAAAAAATAATTTACCATATTCTTTCGGTTTCTTATTTAAGCATAATGTATTACAAATCATATATAACTCCTTTATTTATTTTTAAACTGCACAACCTTCACAAACTTCTTCTATATCACCCTTTTTTAAACTATTAAAATAGTATAAACTTTTTACACCTAACTTTTCTGCATAAACAATATCATTAATTATATCAAACGCACTATCAGGATTAGTCTGATATAAATTCAAACTTTGACTTTGGTCTAAAAATTTTTGTCTTATAGCCGCCAATTCTAATATCTGTTTTGTTGGAATTTCCCAAGCTTTTTCATAATACATTCTATTTTTCTGTAAATTAGGCACAATAAATGGTAATGTGTAAGTACCCTCTTTTGTTATTTTCAATTCCCTAATAGGTTCTATTCCTTCTGTAAAATTTAATACTGCACTTGAAGTAGCACCGGGTGGAATACTCATAAGCAATTCAAATCTAACACCATATTTTACCATTTCTACTCGTAAACTATCCCAATTATGTTTTAAAGGATAATTTAAAGTTACTCCTAATTCTTTTTCAATTTCTTTAAAATATTCCTCATATAGCTCCCAACCAAATTTGCCTTTACTCCATAAGCTACCATCATAATAGTAATACTTACCTCTTTCTTTGGATAATTCAATAGAATTTTTTACAAGGTAAAAATAAATATCCTCCATAACATAATGCGTAACTTCTTTAGCCTTTTCGTCACTAAATTTTATTTGTTGACTTGCTAACCAATTATGGTAATTTGTAATACCTATTCCTATAGCTCTGTGTAATTTATTAAACCTTTCACCTGCTTTTACAGGGTAATCGGCATATTCAATCGCATTATCCATACCAAGCAATAAAGAATAAATAAATTTGTCTTTTTCTTCCTCATTCATTTTATTCCAAGCCAACAGATTTATAGAAGTTAAATTACAAATACCAATTTCTCCATCATAAGACCTAACTTCTTTAATTACGCCTGTTTCTACATCCTTTATAAACTTAATTTTATTTAATTTTAAAGGTTTTGTAGGTAATAAAACTTCTGAACAACACAAATTACCCTGATTTATAAAATCTTTTGTAACTCTAAATTTATTAGCATTATCTACACTAAACCAATATAAATTACCTGTTTCACTTCTTATTTTAGCAACTAAATATGCTAATTCTCTTGCTTTAATTTTCTTTTTTCTTATGCCCTGTTTTTCTGAATAATATTTATACCATTTTTTAAACTCTTCTCCATAAGTATCGAGCAATTCTGGTGTATCTTTTGGGTCAAATAAATATACATAATCATCATTAATAATAGCATCTGTAAAAACAGAATTCCATTTTATTGCATATTTTAATTTTCTTGCCCTCTCATCATCATTTCCTCCTGCATCTTTTAATAATGTAATCCTTTCACTATCTAAATGCCAAAAAGGATAGTACACTGCCGCCGCTCCTACTCTTGCTGAATTACCACTAATTACAACCTTACCGTTTCTTCTCACTACGAGAATTGTTGAAGGAACACTAACACTGTATATTTTCCCTGTATATGTAATTTTTTCTTTTCTAATACCTCTGTTTGAGTTTTCCTTGTTGCTAATACTACAACTGCCTATTTTATTTGTCTTTACAAAACTAATTTTATATTGTTGTTTCCATACTTTATTTTCAGGTGTAATAACTGAGATACTTGTTCTATAGTTACCTAACACGGCTAATGCTTGAATTTTATCAACATTTTCTTTTTTTATTGTTAAATAGGAGTAGTCTCTATTTTTTGAACTCCCATCCCATTGAGTAAGCTCAAAAATAAACTCATCAATCTCCTGCTCCGAATACTTTGTTATATCCACCCAATCAAAATCTTTAGGTAAAACCCCATAATCAACAGATACTTTTACATCAAAAATAGTTACAGGTTTATGTTCACCATTTTTGTTTATTCTTACTTTATAGTTAATATCAAATCCTTCCCTAATCAAAGTATCTAATAAATTTTGTAATCTTTTAATCTTTCTTTTTTTAGTAAATCTAAAATAGTAACTATAATAACCAGAAAACTTACCAGTTATTCTTTTATTTCTACCTCCATCTGCTTGATAAGCAATTAAAAATTTATCCCAATTAGATAAATGTTTATTTTTATTAATATTACCTCCGCTAACTATCATCCAATTATCAGAACCATATTCTATATCTTTAGCATATTCAATACTTAATTTATTAGATGGGGTTATCAATTTTACCATTCTATGGTTTTGAGAAACCAATAAATCAATATATCTACCGCTATTCATATAAAAATGATACATTGGTTGCTCTTTTAAATCATACTCAAAAAAATCAACATAATTAACAAATTCAATATGCCCATTACCTTCTCCATCATAAACATATTGAGCTACTTTTTCATTCTCCAATTCACTAAATAATTTCCAACCATTTTCTGTTAAAATTTCAGTGTCTTCTGAGTAGCACTTTTGATTCCAGCTCGAAACAATACTTTCAAATACTTTTATAAATGGTATTACCCCAGAACTAACACCATCTTTTCCTATACTACTACCTAATGCTCGTATTCTACTTATATCTACTCCTAATCCTGATGCATTCTTACTATAAATAGCCATACTTCTTGCTGTTTCCATAATACTTTCGCTGTCATCATCTGTCTGAATAAGAACACAACTTGTGGCATTAAATATATCACTTAAAGAATTTAACATTATAGGCGTAGCTGGTGCTATTTTATGTAAACTTAACATATCATATTTTTCTTTAATCCTCTTTAACCTATCCTTATCTTTATAGTGTAATTGAATTGCTACCCTCATATAAGTATGTTGAGGTAATTCCAGCATTTTATTTTTTGTGTATCTTTTAGCATATTTACTCATAAATAATTCTAATCCCCCAAAAGTAAATAAAAAATCTCTTTTTGGGTTAATATAGCTACCTAATTCCTTTAACTCTTCCTCTGAAAAAGTTTCTATAATTTCTTTTTTATAAATATTATATTTTAAAGCTTTTTTTATTACTTCCAAATAATCAGGGTATTCATCTCTTTTTATCCCCCAAACTTCTTTGTAATATTTTTGAATAAGTAAATTTTTAGCTACTTCATCCCATATTGGATATAATAAGGAAATCTTATTAGCAACTGTATTTATAACTTCATCAAATAATTTAGTTATATGAATTTTATCATAAATTTTTATTTGAACATCATTTAAAATTTCATCTACCATCCACTCTCTATCGTTACAAGCCCATTTTAAAACTTTTCTCATTTTCTCTTCATCATACTCTTCAATTCTACCATCTCTTTTAACAACTAAATGTTTTTTATTTTTTACTAATTCTATTGCCATTTATTCTCCTTTAACTCCATCTTATTAGAGCAACTGTATTTATTATTAACCATATTAAATTCAACCAAAACAAACTTTTTGATTTAACTTCAGTAGCAAATTTCATATATGCTAAATCACTTATGATATATGAAATAAAAGCATATATCATAAAATCATTACCTAAATTCAAAGCAATCAACAAACTCGCCAATATACCAAATATTGTTCCAACAAAGTCATATTTTAATTTCAACATAATTATAACCTATTTTTCACTAAATGTCAAGAACAAATATTTTAATTGAATATTTTATAAACAAAAACATCACTAAAAATATCCACCCTACCCAATAAACTACAAAATTCACAATCTGCTGTTTCAAATCCCATTGTTTTACAGTTTTTTTATTAGCTATAAAATAAAATAATGTAACAAAATAACCATAAAAGAAATACAAAAATATAAATGCCCACATTACTCCTCCTTATATTTTATCTTGTTTAAAACTTTTTCATCTATTTCAATAATATTACCATACTCAAATAAAACACCTAAATCAATAATTTTTAATGCTCTATCATCTTCAAAATACCCCAAAATAAATGAAAAACTATCCTCATCATCAGTGTAAATAAACCAAAAATTCTTCCTTTTTAATAAAGCTAAATTATCACAAAAACATTCCCCATTTTCTGTTAAAATACTTTTACATTTATCACAAACAATTCCAAACTTTTTTTCAACCATTTTTTTCCTCTTCATAATATTTTTTTGGTTTAATTATAAAAATAGGTAATTTTTCCTTTACTTCTTTGTTTTTTATACCATACATCTTTTTTATTAAATGTATAGTACGCCTATCTCTATCTAAAATTCTTCCAATATCAGCATTAGAAAAATAAGGGGAAAGAACTTTTACTAACTCTAACAATTCTGGCGTACTTTTCCATCTTAATTTCTTTTTTCTTTTACTCATTTTTACTCCTATATTACAACAAATTCACCAACACCTTCTTGTTTATAATAAGAATACACTGCATAACGCAATGCCGCAATATAATCAAAATGATGCCCCTTTACTCTTTTAAAAGGGTCAGGACTTTTAACATTCGTATCTTTCCATTCAAGCACTTGAATTTGTTGTATTAACTCTTTCATATCTTTATTAATATATAGTTTTTCCTGCTCAAATAATTGGTTTAACAAACCAACACTTTCTTTTATAGCATTCATTGCTGGATAAAAAATCAAATTATGGTCATTTGCCAACCCTATTCTTGTTAATTTAGCAGAAGGGTCAATAAAACGTAATGTCGGCTCAACACCCCATTTTTCTTCTATATTTTTTATCATTTCCGCTAACTTAGCTTCTGATACGTTATTAATTTCAAAACCATCAAGCACATAATATTTACCCCTTTCCACATAAACCAAAACATAACTTGAATTATCACTTGCACCAACATCTAAACCTGTCACAATAATATTATTTTTATCAATTAAAGATTTAAATATACTAACATCAGTAGTATTTTTATTATAATCAAAAGAATAGAACACTCCACTTTCTTGAAATAAAACAGGTTCATTCAAATATTGCATTCTAAATTCTTTTTCACCTATTCTTTCTCTTTCTTGTTGTAACATTTCAGGTGTGAATAAAGGATTCTCTGTTGCTTTATAATTAATACTAATATAACCTTTCTCTTTTCTTTCGCCTCTTAGATAATATTCGTAAGCCACTTTGTTTTTCCTCAACGAGCCAAGCATTATTGTTTTTGCAAGACGCATTCCGTTTGGGTGTGTTCCATATGTCAGCATTGCTGGGCTTAAAGAAGATAAAATTCTATCAATATCATTTATTAAAAATACTTCATCTATTATTAATAAACTTAAAGATAAGCCCTCTAATTGTTCAACTGTTTTTTCTGAAACACCATAAAATGCTGACCCGTTTTCTAACTTAAAAGTCTTCTGTTGTGAATTTATTGAAATAGGTTTTATACCCATTTTTCTTAAAATTTTCAAGACTTCATTAAAAATAACATCCAACTGTTTATTAGTAGGACAAACTAAACCAACATTTGCTTGAGGAGTTAACAAATCTAACACTGCAATATGTGCTGTTGTTATTGATTTGCTTGATCTTCTTGATGCAAGAAGAAACAAAGTATGAAACTCCTCGTATTGTTTGTCAATAACATTTATAACTTTTTCCTGAAAAGGCAGAGGTTTCAATTCTGTAAGTTTAAACAAATTCTTTAGTTTAGGTCTTTGTTTTCCAAGTTTCACTTTTCTATAAAAAGCAACATCTTTACTTACAACCTCACTCATCATCATCTCTTGTTAATTGCTGTAAAATATTGACAAAAACATTTTGGTCAGATGTTCCAAGCCTTTTCTTTTCCTGTTCTTTATTTATTTTATCAGCTAATGCTATAACATCCAAAATATCTCTACCTTTCCCTATTAATTTTGTGACATCGCCGTCTGCTTTTTTAATCATTTCATCAGTCAATTCATCTAAAATTTTTGTATGTTTTTCTCTCAACAACAATTCTCTTGTTTCAACAATTTCCTCAATCTTTTTTTTAACATCAGGTTTTGAAAATACTCTATTAACAACTTTAATAGGAATATCAAGCTTGTGAGCAATTGCTTCTCTATCATATCCCTCTGTATATAAAGTAAGTATTTCTTCTTCAATTATATTATACTTTACAATATCACCCATAATCACTCCTCACATAAATTATACAAAATTTTATTAAATTCATTTTCTATCGCTTTTTTATATTCTAAATTTTTTTCTAATTCTTTATTTTTTTCTCTACATTTTTTACATCTTAAAAACTCATCAAATTTTTCACTATAAAAAACTTCGCCACAACTACATTTTATTTTTACTACATTATCTTCGTCAAATCTTCCAATTAACATCGTAATACTCCTACTTCTTTTACTTTCTCAATATCAACTAATTCCACTTGTAACAACGCTATTTCCTCTTTTATAATCTGTTCAATTTGTTCAAAAGAAATTTTCTTATTATGTATAAGAGCAATCAAATCTTTTTTTATTTTTTGTAAATATTTTTTAATAGTTTTATCACTTATTTTAGCTATTTTTGCTAACTTTCTAAAACTAACAAGTCCCCAGATTATTTTAAAAAAGGCAATCTTTCCTTCTTTTAAAGAGGCAACAATATTTTTAAATCCTTTTATATAAGTTTTTTTCGCTTTATACTTTGCAAGTAATCTATTATATTGAGCCTGATATTTATTTTTCTTATAATTTTCATTATAATTTCTTTGTGCAAAACTATAAGCACTTGCTGTTGTTGCTTTTACTTCACTAAAATTTAATGGCTCAATCATCAAATCATTAACTCTAACCGCTTCTTTTAAAACCTGTTCAAAAGATAAATGAATATTTCTAAAAGTAAAAGTTCTTATATACTGAAACAATGTATTGTTTCTTTCTCCTACTTTAACTGCTGTAAAGTCAATAAATTTTTCTGTTTTTTTAATTGATTTTCTTTTCTTTGCAATTGTTTTCTTCATACTTTCCAAAGAAACAATATGTTCAAAATCATTTAATGTATAATGTACATCCATAAAAACATAATCGTGAAATAACGGATTTCTAAAAATATAGCCTGCTGAATGTTTATCTCCCCCAAAATATTCATTCAGTTTTCTAATTAATTTTTTTCTGTAACTTAGCAATAAACGATTATTTTTCCAAATAGGTGTATCTAAATACCAATGTAAATGCCAACCTTTACTTGTTTTAACAATTATTGTAGGAACAGGAATAACATTTTTATCACAGAAAGAATAAAAATGTTCAAATTCCTGAAATCTACTTCTATCATCAATGTCAATTGACAACCATTGATATTTTTGTGGATGAGCAAATTGAATAAACTTAAATTTAGTTACACCTATTACTTTAGGTATATTTAAACGATACGCACCTTGTTTTTCATTTGAGCATTGAATTTTAGAAGGCAATCCTGACAATAATAATTTAACTACTTCCTCATTCACATATCTCTCCTTTTACAAAATCACAATATATTATACTAAAAAATAAAATAAATGTCAAGTCTTTTTATAGGAATTATATCAAATATTTATATAAATGTCAAAAGTATTAAAATATTATATAAGAATATTAAAATAATCTTAGCTAACTAACTATATGATATGGTTTTCCGCACTTTTTTGAAGGCTAAATTTTACTATTTTTCAACTCAAAAAAGTGCGGAAAACCATATCATATAGTTAGTTAGCTATATTTGCTAACATAAATTATAATAGATACATTTATTTTATATCTATTATGTTATAAAATATTATTTATAAAACTATTAGGAGTATCAATATAGCACATGTCTAAAACCTCGAATTGATGGTATTTTCAAAAATGATACTATGTCATAATCACTATATAGCATAATAAATATTGTCTTTCAAAACCCCCGATATATCGAGGTTTTAGAACACTTAAAAAGTTACTTTTAAAAAAAAGCAATTTATATATAGAAGGGCAATAAAAGGAGTTACTATTGTTTAATGTAACACAATTATTTTCAAAGCGTTCGCCTAAAACTAATTCTCCCCCAGATGAAAGTTATAATAGGCAACCTATTGAAACAAAAGCAACAAAAGCAAACAAATTATTTATGGAAAATGCTGAAATAACAACATCAACACAAGGATTTATAAATGCTTATAGCAATGCCGACCTGATATATTCCTGTGTTAGTTATGCGTCTGATATTATTTCACAAATAAAAATAAATGCTTTTAAACAAGATAAACAAGGTGAATTAACTGAATACGGCAATGAGAAATTATTGAATTGGTTACGCCAACCTAATCCATTTCAAAGTATGCCTGATATTCTTTATTTATACGCACAAAGTTATTTTTTAGCTGGTAATGCGTATTTAACCTTTGAAAAAGTCGGAAGTAATTATGAAGGGTGGATTTTAAACCCTGTTAAAACAAAAGTTGTTCCTGATACAAGACAATTTATAAAAGGCTATATTTATGATGATAAAGTAGCTTACAAATTAAATGAAATGATACCTTTTAAAAATAGTTTTTTAGGTAATGAATTTTATGGGCAAAGTTACTTAACAGCATTGGTTGACCCTTTATCAATTGAAGGTTTTGCTGTTGATGATTTGAAGTCGTTTTTTGCCAATTCCTTAGTTGCACAAGGGATTTTTACAAGTGAATTTCCTTTAACAAAAGCACAAATAGAGGCGTTGAGAGAGCAATTTAGAACGCTTTATGGTAGAGGAGGCGAAGAAAGATATGGTCATATTATTGCCCCTAATAGTTTAAAATATCAACCATTGAAATTAACACCAAAAGACGGAATGCTTTTAGAAGCTCTTGGGGTTACAGAAGAAAGAATATATAAAGTATTTAGATTAAATCCTATATTATTAGGTATTGGTGTTAAAAATACGAGCAATTCAGGAACAAGTTTAAAAGAGCAAAAGAAAATTTATATAAATAATTTTATTCGACCAATAATAAATAGAATGCTAAAACAATGGGAAACAGCATTTAGAAGAATATTTAAAGACCCTGATTTAGTATTAATGCCTGATTACAGTGCTATACCAGAAGTCAATACAGCTCTTGAAGAAAAGATAGATAGTGTTAAAACTGCTGTTAGTTTAGGTTTATTGAGTCAAAATGAGGGTAGAGCTGTATTAGGATATAGAAAACTTGAAGGTCAATTAATGGATAGTCATTTAGCACCAAGTTATTTGTATGGTACTGAACCTTTAGATTTAATGACAGGAGAGGTAGTTAATTTAGCACCTACTAATCAACAACCAAGTCCTAATGGTAGTACAAATTCAGAAGGAGGCAAACAAGATGGTGTTAGCCGGTAAATATATGTTTAAGGGGTAAAAATGGAATTGAAAGAAAAAGTGAAAGGGTTTTTAGGTTGTGAAACAAAAACTCTTTCAGCAAATGATGAATACGTAGAAATAGAGGGTTATGCTAATTACCTATCAAAAGATAGAGATGGAGATATTGTAATACCGTCAGGAATTGATTTGTCACATTATGAAAAAAATCCTATTGTTTTATATCAACATAATCAAAAAGAGCCTTGTGGTAAAGTTGTGAACATTGAATTGCGCCCTGATGGTCTTTACGTTAAAGCAAGAATATATAAAGCCTTACATGAAAAAGCTTATAATGCTGTTAAATTAGGTGTTTTAAAAACTTTTTCTATTGGTTTTATGGGGCTTGACGGTGAATATGATGATGAAACTGATACATTCTTTTTCAAGAAGACTGAATTATTTGAGATAAGTGTTGTTTCAGTTCCAAGCAACAGAGAAAGTGTATTTGAAGTTTTACAGTCTCCTTGTGGTGATGGTTTTTGTTTAGCTCAAAGGAATTTTTCAAAAACTTTAAAAAGTCAAGAAAAAATAAAAATTGACAATTCAAAAATTTCTGATAGAAAATGGTCTGATGTTGATAAAACAGCAATGGCACAAAAACTTGAAGAGGTTGGGAGTAAGAGAGCTATAAAAGAAGCTTATTTATATATTGAAGATTATGATAAAAGAAGTACTTGGTGTTGTCCTCATCACGAATTAGAAGGTAATACTTTGGTTTTAAATAAAAATGGTGTTATTGCAGCATATCAAGCTTTAGAGGGAGCACACGGTACTAAACCTAATATTCCTACTGAAGATTTAGATGAAGTTTATAAACATATTGCAAAACATTATAAACAATTATTTGAAGCTGGTTTAATAAATGATATACCAGAAAAATTAAAGGAACTGTTAGGTATGAAAAAAGAAGTAAAAGAACAGGGTACTGAATTAACAGTTGATAATATTGTTAATGAAATATCAAAACAGTCAGGTGTTCCAGAAGAAGAAGTTATCAAAATGTTATTGTTTATGAATTTTTCAATCTTCAAAAAAGACGGAACGCTTACAAAATTCGCTGAAAAATATAAGATTAGAAAAAATACTTGGTATGAGGATTTATATTCTGTTTTAAAACAAATGAAAGAAGAATATAAAGGTGATAGAGAAAGAAATGCTTTTACTGAAATAATGAAAAGTTTGGCATTATCAAGTATTTCAAGAGCGAGTGCTTGGATTTATGATACTTATGTTAAAACGGAAGAAGGAAATCAAGCTGAACAATTATTAACATCAAGAACTTTCGCAGAAGCTTGGTTTTTTAATACGATGGGTATAACGCTTGATAATTTACTAAAATTCAAGAGCGTTGTAAAACTAATGGATAAGTATTTTGATGTAGTTTCTTCTTTTGTGAATAGTAGGAAATACACAGAAGGAAAGGAATCAAAGAATATGAATGATAAGAAAATAAAAGAGCTTGAAGCAAGAATTGCTGAATTAGAAGCTCAATTGGAAAAACAAAAAACTTTATCGCTTGATGAAGTTAAAGAGTTTCTTTTAAAAGAAATTGAAAGTGGTGATGTTGGTGGTTTACTTACGTTTTATGATGAAGTTGGAAAACAACTAAACAATAAATTAACAAAAATCTTAGAAGGAGATGAATAATGAGTATTGAAGTTATTAAAAATATGAAAGCAGAAATTGAGGCATTAAAAAAAGACCTCGATAGTGCTAAATCTACAAGTGAAGCTATTAAAGCTATTGAGGCAAGAATTGATGAAATAGAGGCTCAAAGAAAGAAAACATTTGATGTTACAAGTGCGGATGAAGCTACTGTAAAAAAAGTTGCAAAAAAAGCGGCGGATCTTGCATTGAAAGCTAAATTACTTGGTAGAGATTACAAATCGTTTGCTGAATTCAAAGAGGTTGCTCCTGTAATTGAAAAAGCAATTACACCAAGCTCAATTGAAAATTGGATTGATGAACAATTTAGTAAACAAATTATAGACCTTATGGAATATGATTTGAAAATTGAGAAACTGTTTGGTAGTGTTGTTGTTCCTGATGGTGTTGGTAGACTGTCATTCCCTCAAAAAACAGGTAGAAGTAAAGCGTATCTAATTCAACCAGCACAAGACGCAGTAGAAAGTGCTATTACAGGTGGCAAAGTAACATTTGACCCTGTTAAGCTTAAAACACTTGTTATTGTTTCCGAAGAAGCAAGAAACGAAGCTGTTGTTGGTGCATTGCTTGATGTTGTAAAACAAGATATGGCATATTCTCTTGCAATGGGTATTGAAGATGCATTAATTAATGGTGATAAATCTGGTGATATAAATAATAACCCACCAGCTACTGATGTTAAAAATGCTTTTGACGCATTGAGAAAATATGGTCTTGCAAATACTGTTGATAATGGTGGTGGTTCAATTACTGTTGCTAATATTAGAAAAGCTGTTAAACAAATGGGTGTTTATGGGGTGCAGCCAAGAGAATGCGTACTTATTGTAAATCCAAGAGTTTATGCACAAATTAAAGAAATTCCAGAGCTTCAAACAATTGACAAAATTGGTAATAGTGCTGTTTTAAGAACAGGTACTGTTGCAATGCTTGATGGTATGGAAATTATTGTTTCTGATTTTATTCCTAATAACTTAAATGCTGAAGGCAAAGTTGATGGTGAAGACACTTCAACAAAAACAGCAGCACTTGTTGTAAATACAAAAGCATTTAAAGTTGGTAAAAGAAATACTGTTGAGTTTGAAAGAGATAAAAGCATAATTAACGATACGCTAATCTTTACATCAAGAACATATAGAGACTTTAAGAAAATTGCTGTTGAGGATACTGCAATTGCTGAAATTGTAAATATTAGTGACTAAAATTAGTCAATAGGGCTTTGCCCTTGACTTTTTTAAATTTACTTTAGTGGGTAGTAGTTTAGTCGGTAGAACGAATGGCTGTTAACCATTAGGTCGTAGGTTCGAGTCCTACCTACCCAGCCAAAATATTTTATTGTAAAAAATTAAAATTGTTACAATAAAATATTTTGAGGAGGTATTATGTTTTATGTCATAAAAAAGACAAAAGGTCAGATGGAATCAAAAGGTAAAGTTTTTGTGTTTAAACAAAAAGTAAAAGTTTCAAAAGAGATGTATAAATATTTGAAAACTAATTTTAGTAATATGTTTGAATTTGAAGAAGAAAAAACTAAACCAACTACTTTGAAGAACGAAAAAGTTGTAGTAACAAAAGCGCCTACTAAAAGGACGAGAGGTAAAGCAGTAAAGGATAAATAATGAGCCATTATTTATTGGATGAATTTAAGATTTATAAAGATATAAATTTAGATGATACAGATAAAGATGATAAAATATCATTGTTTTTGTCAGCAGTTGAAAAGTTTTTAAATAAAACTTATGGTATTTACTTAAAAAAAACTGATGAAATAACGGAAAAATTTTCAGTGTTAGGAAATACGATATTATTACCAAGTAACAATGTAGAAGTTACAAAAGTTGTTATAAATGATAAAGAGTGGGATTTAGACGATTTATATTTAAAAGGTAATGTGTTAAAAGCTATAAATAATCCTTTTCCTAATGGTGTTAAAAATGCGGAAGTAACATATAAATTAGGTTTTGATGAAATACCTTATGATTTAAAAATAGCAGTTTTTATTTTAACGTCGAGGTTACTTTCTTCTGCTGAAAATTCAGGAGAAGAAATGGAATATTTAGCAGACCCTGTTGGAGGTAAAATGAGGATGGTTAAAAACATACCTTCTGATTTTTTCCTCTTGATTGCTCCTTATAGAACAATGTTTGTGTGAGGGAAAAATGTCTAAAAAAGTATATGTAGATTTTGTTCATAGTAGTGTTTTAGAAACAAAAAACACTATTGTTACAACAATAGAAGGAGCATTTTCTGAACGCTTTAAAAATATCATTGTTGCTTCTTTAAAAGAAGCATTGTTACAAGAACAAAAAGAATGGGCTGAAAAGGTTAAAGAGCGATTAAATGATGTTATTCCAAAACATATGTTACATAAAAAAAGGTATCCACGAAATAGAGAATTTCCTTACTTAAATTCAGGAGAGTTACGAGATTCAACTTTTACTTTTTTACATCAGCAACTTGGTGATAAGAGTGTAACATTTAATTTATGGTATAAATTTTTATCTAAACACGCTTTTTTTACAACAAATGCTATAAGAAGTGATGATACCCCCGGTTGGAAAGGATGGACTGATAGGGTTTTTGAAAAAGGAGGAAGCAATTTTGTTTCAGCTAAACAAATGGTTCGACGTTTGTTTGAAAAAGACAAATTGCAATTATTAATAAGGAAAAGTTTATGAGAGAACAAATATTTGAAGCACTTGTGAAGGCAATAAAAAATAGTAATAAATTTAAGAAAGTTTATAGTGGTGTGTTACCTCCTATACCAAATGTTAAGTCTTTTCCTTCCGTTGCAATTGTTATTGATACAGAAAAAAGAGAGCGTGTCAACATAACAAGTTGTAATTTTCAAAGTATGTTACAAATAACAATTATGTTATATGGCAAAGCAAAGACAAATGCTTATACTGATGTTTTAAGCGAAAAAATAAAAGATTTAGAAGAAATTATACAAAAAGACGAAACTTTAAATGATTTAGTTTTAGATGTATTTGTAAAAAGCATTCAGCAAGATGGTGGTATTTTATATCCCTACCAACTTGCTGAAATGACGATAGTTGCTTATTTTAGACAAAATATATAAGGAGAATAAATGGCAAGAAAAACAAGAGGAATTGTAACTCTAATAAAAGAAGAAGCTACTTACAATGTTGCACCTGCTTTTTCAGATAGTGATGTAGTATTGACAGCAAAAGCAGATGTTGCGCCTAAAGTAGATACAGTTGAAAGAAAAGCTTTATCGTGTTCACTGATTACAGAAGCTGGTATTCCTGTTAGGTTTACAGCAAGTGGTTCAATCGATGTTGAAATGATGGCAGATACTGATGCTGATGGACATCCACAAATGTATGCAGATGTTTTATATGTTGCGGCTATGGGTGAAAAAAATGTTGCAACAGGTGCAAATGGGACAGGCGGATTTATAGGAAAAACTTCTGATGGGTCAACAGATGTAAATGAAATAAATGAAGCAGATGCCGACCACGCAGGAGACGCTACAATTTATAAAGTTAAAGATGGTGATAAAACTTCTATTGCTATCAAAAAATTTTATGATAGTGGTGACGCTGTGCTTGTGGCAACAGGTTTAGTTGTTAGCAAAATGGATTTGAATTTTACACAAGCAGATATTCTTTTAGCGTCTTTCTCACTTGAAGGTGCTGGGTATGAAACAGAAACAGGACAAACTAAACCTGCGTGTGTTATTCCAAGTGGAACACCTTTTGTGGGGAAAAATGCTAAATTTACATATAAAAACAATACTGTAAATGCTCAAAATATAACTATTAGTGTTGAAAATAAAGTTACTTCTGTTGAAAGTATTACTGCTGAGGGTTATATTGATAAAGTATTTATAGAAAAATCTATTACGGGACAATTTACAGTATTATTTGAGGATTTTAGTTATCTCGAGGATTTAACAAACCAAACTATTGGTGAATTATTTCTTGATATACCAAAAGGAAGTCAACATATTGGTGCATATTGTCCAAGAATTAAAGTAACAGATACACAAATTAATGATAATTCAAATGGTTTAATTGAAGTTACTGTTTCTTTCAAAGCAGAGAAAGACAGTAATAGAAATGAAGTTCTTTATCTTGGAGTTAAAGCATAAGTTTACCTCCAAGCCCTTTATGGGCTACAATAGATAATTATCGTTATTTATTGTAGCCTATAAATTTAAAAAAGGAGAGATAGATGGCAATTAAGGTAGTTAAACAAGAAAAGAAAGAATTTACATATATTCCGGTAGAAGAGAGAGGTAGTGAAAATCCTGTTAAAGTTGTTTTTAAATCTTTAACTAAAGCGGAAAGAGCAGCTTTAGAAGATAAGTTGATTAGGCTTAATCCAGACCAAACAGTTACTGTAGCAAATGCAACTTATATTTTAGAGGTATTTAAAACAGCTATTGTAGATATTCAAGGTTTAATTGATGAAGACGGCAATGAAGTAAAATTAAAAAAAGAACATGGAGTTTTGGCACAAGAATTTATTGAAATGTTACCAGATGATTTTATTCAAGAAGTAGGTAATGTTATTATAGCAGTTTCAAAAGACCCTCAAAATGCTGATATTTATTTAGGAAATGTTGGGGAAGAAAATAAGGAATAGTAGGTGACTCCTATTTACAAAGAGAAATACCCTGTTGAAGTATATAAAGCTAAAAATGATTTAAGATATGATGTAGCTTATTATAGGGTATTAACTAAAAGAGAGCTATTGGATTTAGCTTCTCTTTATTTAAAAGAAAATATAATTACACCTTTATATAAATTAAAAGTGGTTGAAACTGCTTTATCAGATAAAACTATTATAAATTATTTTTCTGATGATGATATTGATAATTTATTTAAAGAAATAATTGATAAATCAGTAGTTTCAGAAGATGAATTACAAAAAATTGAAGATTTATTTTGGCTTTTAAATGATAAAAATTTAAAATCTGATACTTGGAATTGTGAAAAATGTAAAGAGTTGGGTTTGCAGACAAGTAGAGGTTGTAAATTTTTACCAGAGGAAAAAAGGGAAGAAATACAAATTTATGCGGGTGGTAGGTTATGGAATTATTGCCCTATTTATGAAGTAGAAATGAATAAAAAATTATTAAATAATGCTTTTGAAGCGTATAGGTATTTTGATAAAGGAACATTGCCGGAAAGTGGGAGTGTTTATGACCAAACATTAGGGTTTATTGAGTATAGTAATAAAGTGGCTTCTTTAATAAAAGAGTTGGAGGCACGAGAGTTAAAAAAGGATAAATAATGAGTGGTGCTAACACTGAATTTGTAGATATTATAAAATTAAATTTTGAAAGTAATAGTGAACAATTAGAAAGAAGTTTAGCGGCGCTAAAAGGGTATGTGAGTACTCTAATTCCTCAAATGGAACAATTAGCTATTTTATTTGCTTCAATAGGAGAAAAAGGAAAAGCTACTACTATAAAAAATTTTGCTGATGGTTTAATTAAAGCAGGGAATGCCGCTAAATTTAATAAAGATAATATTGATGAAAGTATAAAAAGTTTTCATAAATTAGCACAAGAAGTTGTTTATTCAGAAAGTGTTTTCAAATCTTTAAGAAAAGAATTAGATACAAGCAAAATAAAAGACTACTCAAAAGACTTATTAAAATTACAAGATAATTTTGAAAGTTTAAAATTTAGTCTTAAAAAATTAGTAGAAACACAAGAAAGATGGACTTCAGGGAAACATGTAAGAAAAGCTAACGAGTTTATTTTGAATACATTAGAAAAAGAAGAAAAAGAAATTTTAAAATTGCAAGAGGCGTACAGAAGTCTTTTAAAAGATAAAGAAGCAGCTATTGCTGAAAATGATGTAAATGCGTTAAATAAGATTAATAGAGAATTAAAAGAACAAAATAAATTAATTCAAGATAAAATAGATAATTTGAGAAGTATAAAAAAAGAATACCGAGAAGTAGCAACTAATTTGAAAGAAATAGATAGAATTTCTTGGGTAAAAGAAGTTGCTAAAAGAGCAATGGCTTATGCTTCTATCTACGCTTCTATTTATGGTATTATACAAGTAATGAAAGATGCTGTGAAATATATTTCAGAAGTTGATTTAGCGACAAAAAGATTACAAGCAGTATTAGGCATTACAAGTTTTAAAGCAAAAAATCTTGAAGAATCTTTTAGGGCATTAGCTAAAACCTTTGGGGGAAGTCTTGAAGAAATAAATAAAGCCGCTTTGGAATTAGGAAGAGCAGGTATTGACCCATCACAAGTCAAAGAAGCTACAAAAGTTGTTGTTGAATTAGCAATGATAACAGGTGATAGTTACGCCTCTGCCACAAATGCTTTAGTTACTTTTAAAGAAAATTATGAAGATATGATAAAAGTTATTTATAAAGGCATTGACCCTATAAAAATTTTAGGAAATAAAATTGCTTATATTGCTAACGCTTCAAGAATGAGTGTTGAAGATATATCTACTTTTGCAAACTATGCTTTAGCTACAGCTAAATCTATTGGTTTCACAGTCGATATGGTAGGTGCTTTAGCAATTGCTTTTAATAACGCAGGTAATAGTGCTTCCACTGTTGGTACAGAAATAAGAAGATTATCTACAATATTAGTTTCAAAAAAAGAAAATATCAAGAATTTCTTTGATTCAATAGGCTTAAATCAAGAAATTTTAGTTGAGAAGTTTAGAAAAGGGGGTAAAGAAGCCGAAGAAGCATTTAAAATTTTTCTTACAAGATTAAAAGAAGTTAATGATACTGATTTCAATCATTTAATAGGTGGATTACAAGTTTTAGATAGACAAGCTCTTACTATGGCAAGAAATACTGCTCCTGAAGTGTTAAATCAATTTTATAAAATGAAAAATGTTGCTACTGATGGTTTAAAAGAAGCAAGTGTCATAGCTGAAAGTTATGTTAATATTTGGGAAAGATTTAAAAACTTATTAGGTGACCTTGCTTTAAAATTTGATGAAGTTGTAGAAAGTGGAAGTAAAGCTTTAGAAAGTTTATTATATCTTTTTTCTGATGAACATACACAAAAATTGATGAAGCTTTCAAAAGAATATAAAGAATTAATAGATTTAAAAAAGTATTATGAAAGTATCCACGATAACAAAAGAGTAGAAGCATTAAATAAAGAAATAGCTCTTTTAGAAAAGAAAATTCAATTAGAGAATAAATTAAAAGAGCAAGTTGAAAGTGTTAGTAAAGCATATAAAACTATTCAAGATATTCATAATATGCATTATAGAATAGCTGATTGGGTTGGAAGTATATTAGAGAAAGACCCTATAAAAGGTTTAAATCTTATTTTTTCAAAAAAAGGAGAAAGACCTTTTTATGGTGAGAAAAAAGAAGATTTAAAAATTATCAGAGAAGAATTATTAAAAATTATTGCTACTAACAAACAATTAGCTAAAAGTTTAATAGAAAATCCTATGTTAAATGCTAAAGTAAAAAGAGAACTTAAAAGTCTTATTAAAGATTTTGATGAGATTAACAAAAAAACTGAAAAAACAAAAGGTAATTTTAGTGCAATAAAATTTGTTAGCGACGAACAAATAAACAATGCAAGTCATTTATTAGCATTAATTAATAAACAATCAAAAGCTTTTAAATTAAATGAAACTTATGTTAAACACTTAAACAATGTTTTAGATACTTTTATAAAAAAACAAAAAAATGCGATTATAGAGTACTTAAGAACAATAAAAGAAGTTAATAATAGTTTAAAAGAAGTATTGTTTAAAGATATTATAAAAGGAAACTCTATTGAAATAGCTTTTAAATTACAAGAAGCTATAACTACAGGCAAATTAAACAATAAAAAATTAACAAATGAAGAATTAGCAATTATTAAAAAATTATATAGTTTTTATCAAAAAATTATTAAACTTGAAAAAATGAAAGCTCAACTAAAATCTATTGAAAATAGCGGAGAGCAAAAAATAATACATACAAAAATAAAGCTAATCGAACTTTTAAGAAAGCAGATAGAATATCTAAAAGAATATAATAAATTATTATCAAATAATCCAAAAACATTACCAAAAGCTATTTTAGCAACTAAGCAAATGTTTAAATCACAAGAACAAAAAGCATTAAATTACGCTCAAAGTAATGGTTTCAGACAAACTTTTACAATGTTAAAAGACAATAACATAAAAGGTGCTGCAGAGGTATTACTGAAAGATATGCAAAATACTACTAATCAAAAAGAGCTTGAACGTTTACAACAAATGTATGAATATATAAGAAATCTTTTAACTTTAAAACAAGAATTACGTAGCTTAGAAAATAAGCAATATCAATATCAAGTGAATCAAGAAAATGCGTTACTTCAGTTATATAACAGAAAAATAAATTACTTAAGAACTTATTTACATTTAATGCAACAAACGGGACATATTGATAATGCTTTAGCTAAAATAAATGCAACTAAATTAAATTTAGTAAATCAAGCCAACAAGTATAGCAAAAGTCATAGTTTAGGTGTTTTTGTAAATAGTAACAATATTGGGACAAATATCGCTACTATTCAACAAGCAATGGCTTCAACACAGGATGAAAAGAAATTACAAGCATTACAAAAAATGCTTCAATATTTACTCGATATTCAAAATCTTGAAAAAATGTCTGCTGATATTGAGGATAAAAGAGCTAAATTTACGAAACAATTAAATTTTGAATTACAAAAAACAAACAAAGAACTAAATGGTATAAATATTTGGTATCAAAAACAAATAAATAATGTTGATGCGTGGTATCAAAAGCAAAAAGAAGCACTAAAAAACCTTTATACAGAAGGAAGTGCTGAATACAATAAACATATTGCTAACTTGAATAAAATAAAAGATCAAAAAATTGCTTTGATTGATAAACAATTAGCTCAAAGCGTAACTTCTGCTTTACAATCTGGTAATTTAACACAAACATATCAAAAAATATTTGAAATGGCTGCTGCCAAATTGGAACAATCTGGAGATAAAATAGGAGCAAAAGTTACTTCTACTTTAGCAACACATTTAAATAGTTTAATAAATATTATAAATGTTACTTTAAAAACTATTTTTGAAGATGCTTATAATAAAATTAGGAATAAATATCAGCCTACTATTAATAATTATCAACAAAGTATTTATACAAAGTCATTACAAACGAATGCTTATAATGCTTTTGGGCAAGAAGGTTTTGCAAAAGGTGCACAATTACAAGCAAGTGTTGATAACGTATTAATGCTAAAAACACAAAATGATATGAATTATGAATTATCTAAAAAAGCTAAACATTACAAACAAGTAACACAAACCACTTTAGAAGCATTATCTTTGGCTGCAGGTGCAGCAGCAGCTGTGTATTTTGATGGTGGTGCTATTTTGGACGGTATTAATATGGCTATTAAAGCTCAAAATTGGGCAGAACAATTAACAGGGTTTAAAAAATTTCAACAAGCATACATTAATGGAGTTGAAAACTTTAAGCAATCTTTAAGAGATTTAGCTAATCAACTTATTCAATTAGCGGGGGATGTGTATAAAAATATTAGAACTTACCGTAGTATTTATGACAAGTTTAGTGGAGATAACACTTATAAATTGCAAAAAGAGAAAGAAGCTTTAACAAAAGTAAAAGAAATTGTTGGTTCTTTAAATGTTAAAAGTATTAAAAATTACTTAACTAATTTACTTCAAGCAAGTAATAATTTTATTAGTAATGCTGTCAATAAATCTCAAGCATTAAAAGCATTAGCAAATGGAATTGATAATGTTACAAGTATTGTTAAAAATAGTGCTGGTAATTATTCAGATGTATTAAAAGCAATGAATAGTCAAATGAAAGAAGCTTTTAATTTAGTAGGAGATTTAGTAAATAATTTCCATCAAGGAATAAAACAAATAAATAAGTATATTGATGAATTAAATGCTAAATACTTTGGCAATGTTAAAGATATAACACGGACTTCACAATCTGATGTGATTAGTTTAATTCAAAAATACAAAAAAGGTAAAGTTTCTGCAAATGAAGTTTTAAATGTAGCAAAACAATTTGAACAATATGCAAGTTTTAAGCAAATTAGACAGTTAAAGAGTTCTTTAACAAGTATTACGCAAATGAGTGACACTGATTATTTAAAAGGTATTTTAGAGAACCTACAAAATTTAAATGCAGTAGGATTACCAAAAGTTAATATAAAACAATTAACTGCTCCTCAAGTAAGTGTAAAAGAAGCAATTGATGATACAAAAAATTTCTTAGTAAAGTTATTAAACTCTTTTAATGATGTATTTACAAATCCCGGAAGTTGGTTAAGGGATATTCTTAATAAAATATGGAATGCAATTTTAAATATTAGTAGTAGTATCTTTAGTATTACACAAACTTTAGTACCATTTATTACTAATGCGTTAGGAAATTTTATTAATATTAGTGGTAAATTATTTTATTATGCTATTGCTAAAATAAGTAGTATCATAAGTGGTTTAGGCAATATTATAAGTTCAGTTGGTAATAATATTGTCAGAGGTTTAAAAGATATTATTAAAACTATCACTCAAGCAGCTGTAGGTATTATAAAAGGTTCATTATCTATACTTACTAATGGATTAAAAAATATTGGAGGCACAGTATTTAGTATAACAAAAAATATAGTAAGTAGTGCGGGAGGTATTGTTCATTCAATAGGTAAATCTGCAAAACATATTTTTCATTCTGTAAAACATACTTTTGGGTTTGCACAAGGTGGTTACACAGGTTTAGGCATTGGACAAAAAGACCAAACAGGAGAAGTTGTAGCAGGTGTGGTTCATGCAGGAGAATGGGTTGCTCCAAAATGGATGTTAAATAAATACCCAGATTTGTTTAAATGGTTAGAAGGAGGAAGAAGAACAGGACAACTAAAAATACCTCAAATTATTACAGCTCCTGTTATTTCTCCTCCTAATATAAATGTAGAAGTCCAATTAAAAGAATTAAAAGAAACAAATTCGATATTAGATGACATTAGACGTTTGGAGGAAAAAATGGTTAGATTGCTCCAAAAATTTGACGATGAAGGTATTAAATGCGTTACTTAAAACAAAATAAAATAACTATACTTAATACGAATGCGCCATTAGAAGATTATCCTGAATGGGATAGTTCTTCTACTTATAACAAAAATGATAAAGTTATTTATAATAATCATATTTGGACTTCTTTAATTGATAATAATAATAGTGAACCGGGGACTGATTTGAATTGGTTTGATGAAGGAGTAACTAATCCTTATAGAATGTTAGACGAATACATAAATACATACACGAATGCGCCTGACGATAAAGATTTAACATTTACTTTTGAAACTACCAATTTAAACGCTATAGCTTTTTTTGGGATTTATGGACAAGCTATAAAAATAGTTATTAAAGATAAAAATGATACAATTGTTTCTGATGAAACAATTGATTTAGTAAGTAATATTTCAAATTGGGAAGATTATTTTTTTGGGGAAATCTGTTATAGAGAAAAACTGTATTATCCAACTCCAAATTTATTTTATGCAAAAGTAGAAGTTACTATAATCAAAAAAGATGTAGCTAAATTAGGACTTATTAAAGTGGGTAAAACAACTTATTTAGGAATTACTGCTACTAATGTTAATGCTTCTATTACTGATTACTCAAAGAAAAAAATCAATGATAATGGAATTATTTATTTAGAAAAAGGAAATTATGCTGATAGAATTTCTTGTGAAACACAAATTATAGGAGCAGCACAATATAATATTGTAAAAAGTAGATTAGAAAATTTAAGAGCTACACCTACTGTTTACATTATTGATGAAAGCGACACTTATTTTGAACTTTTAATTTATGGTTATTATGAAAACTTTTCAGGAAAATTAGAAAGTTGTAAAACAAGTAAATTTACAATAGATATACAAGGTTTAATATAAAGGATAAAAATGGCTAAAATTACTCAAGCAATTTCAAGTTTACCTGTTGTTGAGGGAAGATATGGAAGTGATTTTATACAACAAGCAGATGCTTTTTTAAATACACTTCCACATTGGTCTCCCCAATTAAATCAATTTGCTCATCAAGCAAACAATTTAAGAGATGAAGTAAATGACTTTAGAAATACTACATATGATTATATGACAACAACAAAAAATTATATGAACAGTACTTACGTTTATAAAGAAGATGCTATAAATGCTGCAAATTTTATAAAAAATTATGTTATTCCTCAAGAGGTAACTTATAGTAAAGATACGTTAGATAGCAATTATAATAGTTTACTAACAGCAATAACTGCTACACAAGTACAAATATCAACAATTACTAATTTTTTGCCGGAGTTAGCAGATTATAAATTAAGAAATGTTGATAGTAAATATATAAAAGATAAAGTAATTGAAAACTTAGTTTTAGAAAGAGAATATAATAATGGTATAGTTGAATTATTTGGAGGAATTAAACTCCAATTTGGTATTGTACATAGTACAACAGATGACAATGGGTATATGGTATTAACATTTCCTTATTCTTTTTCTTTGCAGTGTTTTCAAGTTATTTGTATCGACGATGGTAAGGAAGCTGTCAATTATGGTGTTATAGAAATAACAAAAAATACATTTAAAGTAATATGCAGAAATAGTGATGGTAATATAAGAGCTAATAGTTACACAGGATGTAGATTTATGGCAATAGGTGTTTAAAAACAAATAAAAAAATAAAAGGAGAGATAAATGGCTAATCCATTTGATATAGCAAATTTTAATTTAGTGAATTTTGCACAGGTTTTACCTGATGTTTTAGACAGCGACCCTAAAATAGTTGAATATATTTATAAAGATGCAGATGGAAATATAAAAACTAAAAATGTAGAAAATAGAGGATTATTTAAAAAACATATTTGGGATGATGTAGGTGGAGCTTTAGGGCAATTTAACAAAACATTTTATGTTGATCAAGAAAATGGGGATGATAATAATGATGGTAGTAGTAGTCATCCTTTTAAAACGATAAAAAAGGCGGTTGTTTCTACACCAATTGGAGGGAATTGCACTATTTATATAAAAGGAAATTATGTGTTAGATACTAATATTAATATTGATTTTAGAAATGTGAAAATCAATTTACTCGATGGTGCTAAGTTATATGGAAAATGGTATATTGTAGATGACAAAGCAAGACTTTACGATATAGATTTTAGCAATGGTTTTCTATATATATATATAAGACAAATGGAAGAAAATGGAGAACCCTCACAAATAATTATTCCTGAAAACGATACAGGAAAAGATATAGAAGTAGAATATCATCAATTATTTAGATATTCAGGAGGAAATGCATTTTCAACACTTAAAATTTTCTTTATGAACAAAGTAGATGGAGCAAATATTATAGAAGTAAATGATGGGAAATTATTTAAAGTTCATGCTTGGTTAAGACAATATGGACATCCACAAGTTAAAATTCAAGGACATTATGGAGGCTCAAAAATAATGGTAAATACCGATACTTTAGCTAATCATTTTATTGATTTTGCAGGAAGCCCAGCCACTTTTGCTTGGCAAGTTGAGAGTGCTGATTTAATTGACCAAAACGGAAATAATATAGATATTAAAGATCACGTTGCTGGAATTATCAGAGATGCAGATTCAGGTAATCCAATCAACTTACTTTCAAACATTAATTTTAGTGATTAAGGAGAAACAAAATGATTAAACAAATTAAACTAAAAAATCTAATTCATACAAACATAGAGCCTTATTTTATAGACGAAGAAGGAAATAAAGTTTGGAATATTCCTTCTGATTTGGAAGGATTAAAAGCAGCAACAATAGATACTTTTAATTGGCTAATAGGACAAGAAGTAAAGAAAACTGCTAAAAATTTCACAGGTTTATCTGCATCTAACTCAAAAGCGATAGCACTACTTATAAAAATTATAGACGCTCAAAGTCCTAATTTAGATAATTTGACAGCTTTAGAAAAGAGTGCTTATAAAAAGATGCTTAATTTAGCAAATGCAGGTTATAGTGATAGTGAATTGTTAAACAATGTTTTAGACGCTGTAACAAACAATATTGTAGCTTATTCAGAAAAAATAGATAAAGCACTTGAAGCACAAAGTGTAGATGAACTTATAGAATTATTAAGTGAGTAAATATGCTTAAATACTCAGATTTTTGGTTACAACCATTAAGAAATCATAAATTTAAGCTTATAAAAGACGTTAAATATAAAGACTTAACTATTCCAAAAGGGTTTAGAACAGATGGGGCTACAATACCTCGAGTTTTCTGGAGTTTGTATCCACCAAATCGCACAGACTATTTACCTTGTGCGATTATTCACGATTACTTATGTGATAAAGGTGAATATAAAAAAGCAGATGAATTTTTTAGAGAGTGCCTTAAAGAAATAGGAGTTAGCAAAATTACAAGATGTTTGTTTTATTATGCAGTTAGGATATACCATAAAATTAGATACAAGGAGTAAAAATGAAAAAAGTTATTTTTCTTTTAATAACAGGAATAGTATTAGTTGGGTGTAGTGATAAAGTTTTAACTATTACAAAATGCAAATCTTATAGAGATGGAATTTGTGTAGCAAAAGATGTAAAACAAGTTAAAGAATGTAAAAACCCAAGGAAAATAAATAATAAAATCTATTGTGAAAAGGATTGAAGATGTTGCAGATTTTAGGAATGTTAGCATCAGCAGGATTAGATTTAATTAAAGATTTTGTTGAAGCGGGAAAAGATAAAGCAGCAGAAGTTATTAAAGAAAAAACAGGAATTGATTTAGCAAAAACAAAAAAATTAACTCCACAAGACATTCAAAAATTAAAAGAATTTCAAGAAAAAAATAAAGAGTTTTTATTAAAACAATTAGAATTAATTACAAAAGACAAACAAAATGCAAGAGAAATGCGAGTAGAAACTCTAACAAATGATAAAACTCCATTATTTAGTAAAATATTTCCTGATATTTTAGCAGGAGTAACAGTAGTTGCTACGTTTATTTTATTTTATGTTTTTGCATCTGGTAAAATTTCAACAGAACAAAAAGATATTGTTCTTTATATTTTAGGTATGTTAAGCGGAATTACTGCTACTATTTATGCGTTTTATTTTGGCTCAAGCAAAGGTTCCCAAGAAAAAACGCATTTATTAGGAAAGAAAAATGGCTAAGTACATTAAAGAAAAACTAAAACAAAGATTGTTTTGGTTACTTCTTTTTGTCTTTGCTTTTTTTGGTATTATGCTCACTAACTATATTTTATATAAATCGGAGATAAACATAGCTAAATACCAAAATGAGTTGAATTTAAAACAAATTAAAACTTGTATAAATGATTTAAAAGATATAAATTTAACAATATTAGAAAAAATAAATATTTGTGCCGACAATAGTTTGACATTAGGGCAAACAGGAGATGCTTTTGTAGTCAATTTAAAGGATATGAAAGTTATATGGGATAATAGTATTGATTGCAAAATTTATGGCACAAACTACTTAACTAAAAATAGTATTTGTAAATATGCAAAAGACTTTGATAGTTGTATTAAATTATCTAAACGTATGAAACAAGGATATAATGGAACTTATATTTGGAATTTTGATGGAAAACCCGAAATAACATCTTGGATTATTTTGCCAAACGAAACTACAAATTTTGATGGTAGTAAAAGATCTTTCGTAGGTATTAAAGACCAAATTATTATAGCACAAGGTGCTCAATTAGATGAAGTAAAGCAACATTTTGAACTTATTAAAATATTTGTAAATCTTATTGGATTTGCTTTACTATTAGTTTTAGCTACGTTTGCTTATTATAATAAAAAGGAATAATGATGCCTCATAATACACCACCTGAACATATAAGTTCTTTTTTAGACTTTATATTTTTTATAAAAGACACTCTATTAGGTTTAATAGGTGGTGCTATTGCGTACCTATTAAAATATTATAGAGAAAAACAATCTGGAAATGCTTTCGCTTTTGATATTGGTATTTTTTTAATCAATATGGTTTTTGGAGGTTTTGTAGCTTATTTAGTAGGAACTTCCTTGCCTTTAGAAATACAATATAGAGATTTTATTATTGGAGCAAGTGGTGTTGCTTCTTACCAAATTTTATCATTTATTGAAAGTGATTTAGCAAAAAGAATTATTGATTATATTACTAAAAAACCCTCATAAGAGGGTTGTTACTCTTGGTATCTTTTATTAGGTACCAAAATTAACTACCTTCTCTTTTTCTATCTCTCCTTTTTCATTAAGAAATAAAATTACCTGTGAAGGTATGGCAGCTAACCAACCATTATTATAACTATATTGGTTAGTCCCCATCAAACTACCCACTCCTATTGCGAAGCCTCCATTTGGTAACATTGTTTTCATATATTTATGTAGATGTCCTGATAAAATTAAATAAGGCTCTATATTAAATACTTGTTTAGCTAATTGTATTGCCTTTAAAATTTCTGCTTCTTTCATAGGATTATATTTTCTGTTCATATCTCCATGAAATGCAAAAGCCCATTTATTATTTGGTAATTTTATTTTATGATACCCTTTAAATGCGTAATTAACATTAGCTACACCAATTAACTGTATTTTAACTAATTCAAAAAATATATGACTAAAATCATATGGTTTATGTATTACAACAGGGTCATCAAACAACCTTTCGTGATTACCAGAAATTATTTCGAGCGTTATATTTTTATACGTTTTACTTAGACTTTTTACCTTAGCTACTAAATAAGTTGAAAATTGAGCAATTGCTTTTGTAACGGGTATTTCCGCAATTAATTGACTTCCGTGAATTATTCCATCAAATATATCACCTAAAATTGCAATTGTTAAGTTTTCACTTTGATAAGACATTTTTAATAATTTATCAAAAACAATATCAATTCTTTTTATAGCTATTTCGTAATTAAACTCATTCATATCCCCTACATTTTCTTTTTCTACTTTTGCACCTATATGCAGGTCACTTAACACAACCAAATTTAAACCATTAGGTATAAAATAAGGCGATTTATGTTCTATAATAACAGGTTCTATTTTAACTTCAGTTATCTTCTTTAATTCTTCTCTTATTTCTTCTAATACTTTTTCCTCTCTTGCACTTAATCTTACCTGCTTTCTTAAAAAATTATTTTCATCTCTGCATTTTATTAAACTTTTATGTAATTTCAAAGCTTTTTCATTCATAAACTCTAAGTCATTTGTAAGTTGTATTACTAAATCCTCTTCATTTGTTAATCTTCTTTTTAGAATATCTAAATCTGTATTTCTATGTTTTTTCTTTAACCTCAAACCTAAACTTGCCGCTATTTGTCTAACAGGCATAACTCCTATACCTAATTTTAGAGCAATATCTTCTCTACCATAACCGAGTTCATACAATTCTAAAAAATCATCAACTTTTATATTATAATGTTCTTCTATTCTTTTAACAATTTCCTTCATATATTCTCCTTATAATTTTTTAATGTTAATTTTGCAATTGCATAAGCATCTACTAAATCATCAATTTTTTTGCTATCAACTAATAAAAAATCCTCTATAACATCTTTTGGGGTATTTTTTAGCATATCTTCTTTTTTAGCTCTACCATTCCCACAATAAAATTTCTTTATACTGCTTGGTGTATAACTTTTTATGTTATAACCTTTATTTTTTAATGTATAAAAATAATAACCATTTTGCATTGCAAGTTGGGCTACTTTTCCTTTGCTAAAAAAACTAACACTTTCAATTCCTACTGCTTTTATTTTCTCACCTATACTATCTGTTATAATAAATAATTCTTTTCCTATATCGATCACTCTTTCTTCAAAAGTCTTTTTTTTACTTTTAATTAAATAACTAAAAAGATAATTACCTTCTAAATCAATAAAACAAACTCCTGTATTAGTTGAACTAATATCTAATCCTAATACTACATCACATTTCATTCTACTTCCTTTTTAATAAATTATATCAAAAAATAAAATAAATGTCAAGAGTAATTAGAAAGTTACATTAAAGATAACTTTATCTAAATAACTATATGATATGGTTTTCCGCACTTTTATGAAAAAAATGAATTTTTATTAAAATCTCCGAAAAATGGGACTTTTGTGGATTTTTAAAAAGTGCGGAAAACCATATCATATAGTTATTTAGATAAAGTTATTACTATAAATTGTGATATATGTATTATATATTTGTTTTATATTACAATTTCAAAACACACTTGTAAACAATTTAAAATTGTTTATGAATGAATTAGCTAATAAATAAAATATTATATAGATAGATAATAAAATAAATTATTGACATTTTTATAAAAATTTGTTATAATAAGTTATATTAAAAATATTAAGTAAGGAGATATAATGAAATTAGTGATTGAACATTTTTTAGCAAAAAAAGAAGTTGTCTCTTTATTAAGAGAGAAGAATATTTTATTTACTATTTATTCCCCATTAAATAGTAATGTAAAATTTTCTCTTTTAGAAATTGATAAAGATATTCTTTCTAAAAAAGAAATGCAAAGTTTATTAGACTACATTTCTTTTATTGATAGAGATGATTATCTTACTTTTTTACAAAATAGATTTCAAAATACTGATTATATTCATTTTGAAATTTTAGAGGAGTTAAAATGAAAGATTTACTTATTGTTGATACAAGACTATTAGCTTATGAAACTTATCATAAACATTTACCTTTTATTTCTTTTATTCAATTTATTAGTGATTATGTTTCAAACTATGTTTTACCAAATAGAATTGTTTGGGCGTATGATAGTAGAGAAGGAAGTAAACGGAGGAAACAACTTTATCCAGAATATAAAGCACATAGAAAAGAAAGAATAAAAACTGAAGCAGAAAAAAAGAGATTAGAAGTTTTTAATAATAACTATAATAAAGTTGAAAGTATATTACAAAATTTAGGAAATGTAATTCATTTAGCTGGCTATGAAGCTGATGATTTTGCAAACATTTTAACAGATGAGTTAAAAGATAAATATAATATATGGTTATTGAGTTCAGATAAAGATTGGCTTGTTAATTTGAAAAGCAATAACATTCAACAGTTACATTTAAAAAGAGGGTTGATTACTTTAAATAATGTTAAACAAGAATTTGGTGTTATGCCTGAAAATATAATAAAGGCACAGGCATTAGCTGGTGTAGCAAAAGAAAATGTAAAAGGTATTTATAGATTAAGCGAAAAAAGAGTTTATAAAATGTTGGATGAGGGCTTGACATTTGATGAAATTTTAGATATAATTACAAAGTGGATTGAGCAAGGCAAGTATGGAATGAAATTACCTGATGGTTTTAATTCGGTTAGAGAAATGTATGATTTTAATTATGAAGTGTTACGCCCCCTAACACTGAATGATTTAACAATGGATGAGCAAACTGAATTAAAACGTCAGATAAATTTTAGAAAAAAGAAATCTGTTGAACAAATTGAACGAGAAATTATTGAGAATTTTAATCAACCTTTGTTATTTAACGAACAAATGAAAAAATTTTATCACATTAAGGAATAGGATGAAAAAATTTTTGATTATTGGATTATTAAGTATAGATTTGTTTGCTTTATCTCCCAAGCAAATATCTATACTTAATTGGGTTTATAATAAAGCTAAACCCTACAATCTACAAAATACAATGAGTGCAATTGCTTATGTAGAAAGTGATTTGGGTAGGTATAAAATTAATTTACAAGATGGTAAATATGGTAGTTTTGGTATTTTTCACAATTTGTTGGAAAGTGTTTGTAATAGACATAATTGTTATACTTATTGGGATAAGTCAAGGTTAGCAGAAAGATTGGTTGAAGATAAAGATTTTAGTTTTAGTGAAGCAATGGCTGAATTTCAATATTGGTATAATTATTGGTTAAGCAAAGGTTATTTTAAAACAATTGCTTGGAAAAGAGCAATCTGCTCTTACAATGCTGGATATAATTGGAAACAAGGGTTAAAATATTATAGAAAGATAGTAAAAGCGATAAAATTTTTGAAAAAATATATAAAGGAATAAAATGACATATCGGGAGTTAAAACAATTAAAAAATCTACCATTAGAAGAAAAGATAAAATTATCTGAACAAATTATAAGAGAAGTTTATAAAGAAAATAAGGGAAATGTAAATGTGAGTTTTAGTGGTGGAAAAGATAGTACAGTAGTTTTACATTTAGTTAGAAGTTTATATCCTGAAGTAAAAGCAGTATTTTTTAATACTACAAATGAACATAAAGAAATAATAAGATTTGTAAAAGAAACAGAAAATGTAATTTGGTTAAAGCCAAGAAAAAGTTTTAGTCAAATTTTAAAAACAGAAGGCTATCCTCTTGTGAGTAAAGAGATAAGTGAGTTGCAAAAACTAATAATGAAACAATTTAGAGACAATAAATATTTAAAAAGTATTTATTCTATGAGTTTTTTTGGAAAAAATAAATATAAATTCTCAAATAAGTGGTTATGGCTTTTAGATGAAGAAGTTGCAAAACACTATTTTAATTCACCAAAAGAAGTGGTAAAAAAAGAAAGTTGGTATAAAGTTTTAAAAGAAAAAGAACAGTATTATTTTGATGTTATAACTAAAAAACGAAAAGAATTAGATTTAAAAACTAATGATAGAATTGTTTTAACTAATTATTGTTGTAATGTTTTAAAGAAAAATCCTTTTAAAATTTATCAAAATAAGACAAAAGAGGTTAGTTTTATAGGGTTAATGACAGAAGAAAGTAATTTAAGGTTGCAAAGTATTTTAAAAAATGGTTACAAACACGATTATAAAGTTTATCCTATTTACTTTTGGACAGAAAAAGATATTTGGGATTATATAAATAAGTATAATGTTAAAATCTCAAAAGCGTATGAGACAGAAAAGAGGACAGGTTGTGTGGTTTGTGGCTTTGGCTTACAATATGATAAAATAAAAATCAAAAGAGCTTATAATTTACAACCAAAAAGGATAAGTAATTTATTAAACATTAAAAATCAATATTCTACTTTAACTTTTGGTGAAGCTATTGAAAAAGTCTTACTAAGTTTAGAAAGGAGTTAAAATGTCTTTTGAAAAAGTAAAAATAGTAGTAGAAAAAGATAGCAAAGATTATTATTTTGAGTGTGGTTTGGGTTGTATGTTTGCAACCTACTCTTTATTTAAACCCTCTGTAAATGACGAAGTAAAATTGTTTGATAGAGTTTTTCACCCATATAAATATTATATTTATAAAAAATTGTTTGGATTTATTAAAATATATAAAATTTGTTGGGTATCTCCTCAAATAGATTCTTATGAAGAACTTGCGGAATTTTATTATAATAATATGTTAAAACAATTACCAAACGGAGTTAAATTAGATTGTTTAAAAAACTGTATTACACAAAATATTAAGGATATGGAAAATGACTAAATGGGATTTACCTATGATGAAGACTGCTTTTGTTTGGGCAGAACAAAGTAAATGTACCAGAGCAAAAGTTGGAGCAGTTATAGCAAAAGAAAATAGAATTATAGCAATAGGATATAATGGTACTCCTTCAGGATATAAAAGAAAAATCAAAGAAATTTGTAATTGTTGTAATGGTAGTGGAAGTGTATTAAATTATTCTTGTTCCTGTTGTAATGGTGAAGGTTTTATTTATGTTCCTCATAAATATGATTGTGAAGAGGAACAGTTAATAACAGTTAGTAAATGTTGTAATGCAGAAATTAAAGAAAATAAAAAAGAAGGGAAAGTATTTTGTTTAAAATGCGGAAAGCAAATTGGATTTATTGATTTTATGAATGGTTCAGACAATTATAGACTTGTTGGTGATTTTGAAGTGAAAAAAGAATTGAAGACTAATCATTCAATTGTTATTCATGCTGAAATAAACGCTATATCATTTGCGGCTCGTTATGGAATACCTCTTAAAGGAACAACTATGTATATTACAATGAGTCCTTGTTCTGAATGTGCGAAAGCAATTATTCAAGTAGGTATTAAAGAGGTTGTGTATTATACTGAATATAGAGATACTAAAGGTATTTCATTTTTAAAAGAAAATGGTGTGAAAGTTAGACAATATCAAGGAGTAATAAATGTCTTTTAAAAATTTGTTTGGTATTATTATAGCAGTTTTTGTTGTTATTTTTGTTTTTTGTGTTGTTATAACTTTAAGTTATTTGTTTGGTTACATTATTGGGTGGCTAATAATGAAAATATCAGGAGTAACAATTTTGGGAGGAGTATATTTACCTAAGCTATTAGGGATTTTAAATGTAATTTTAGTATTGCTTTTTGGTAGTAGGAGGTAATTATGCTTTATGAAGATAAAATAAATAAAATTAGTGTTGTTATTACAGATAAGGAAATGTTATTATACTCTCTTATTATTCCTGAAAATCTTGTAAAAGATTTTAAAACAAATAAAGAAAGTGTGCTTTTATATCACACTGAACCAAAAAAGAAAGTTAAAATAAGAAAGCAACCCGATAGAAAGAGAATAGAAAAAGAAATAAAAAAATTATTAAAGGAGAGATAGTGAAATTGGAAAAAAGAAGTGAGTTATTTTCTGCTGGGTATTATAATACAGGAAATACAGGGTTTTTGGAATTATGGGATTTTAGTGATGCAAATTTATCTATGGAAAATAGAGTAAAAGCTGTTTCACAAGTAGCGTCAGTTTGTTTTGGAAATAATGGTTTAAAACCTAATTTTAAACTTTACGATAAACTTTCAAGGGAAAGTATAGGATTGCCTTCAAGCAGTTTTGAATTTATACCTGTTATTTTAAATGAACATAAGATAAATCTGCTTGATAGTCATTTTAGAGTTGTTATGCAAAATTTTTATGGTTTGTTAAAAACAGGAAGTGAATGGAATTATAAAGATTTTGTTCCTAATGTAGTAAGATATGGTTATGTTTTTGTGGATAAAGGAAAACAATATATTTTAACTAATTTAAGAGCATTAATGTATGATTTAGAGTTTATTCAAAAAAATATTACATCAAAACATTTACCAAGTGTTGATGACAAGTATTGGTTAAATACAAAAGAAGAAGTTGAAACTTATATTAAAAAATTATTTGTTGTTTTTAGAGTGAAAGCTACAATAAGGGATTTTAGACAATTATTCCGCCATAGAAGAGCTTTTCAACAAGAATTGTCTCGTAGATATACATCAGGTGAAAAAGTACCTTTTGAATTTAGATATAATTTAGAAATGGCAAAATATTTTGCAGATAGACTTATAAAAAGAGATGAAGAAGCTGTTGATATGTATTTTGAAGCTGTTGAAAATGGTTTTAAAAAAGAAGATGCAAGAGACTTGTTGCCTGTTTCTTTATATTCTATTGCGTGGATAGGATTTTATCCTGATGGATATGCTAATTTTTTAAATTTAAGAACGAAAAGTTCTGCACAGAAAGCAATTAGGGAAATTGCAGAAAAAATGAGAGATTTTAAACAAATTTATTAAAAATCTCTTGACATTCTTTTTGTTTTGTGTTATAATTTTGAAAAAGTTAAAAAGGAGTATTTATGAAACTAACAATAACAGAAGCAATAGCAAAAATAAAAGTTTTAGAAAAAAGAATTAAAAAAGAAAAAACAAGATTAGAAGTTGGAAAGATAGTAAAAGCAATTGATGTAGATAGTCAGGAAAATAGAAATTATTTAAAAGAGTTAGAGGCTCAATTTCAATCGATTAATGATTTGACTAATAATTATATGAAAATAAAAGCTAAAATTGCTGAAAGTAATGCTTCTACAAAGATTAAAATAGGTGATTTGGAAATGACTATTGTAGAGGCGTTAGAGAGAAAGAATAAATTAGATGATGAAATTTCTTTTTGGGAAAGATTGTTATCTGATTACAATGAATTAGCAAATAGAGTTGAGTATAACAATGAACAAGTGATGGAAACAATAAATAAAATGCTTGAAACAAAGTTTTCAGGGGAAAGCAAAACATCAGCAAAAGATGCAATTGAGTTAAAAGAACAACTTTATAATGCTGATAAATATACTTTGTTGACATCTGATAAAGTTGTAAAAGGTATAAAAAATAAAGTTGAAGAGTTGACTGAATTTGCAGAGCAGATTGACACTAAATTATCTATTGTAAATGCAACTACATATATAGAAATTTAGTTGATAGACTGCCATACCGAAAACCAAAAACACAGGGCTTTGACAATTGAGCCTGTCAATTGTTAATTAAATTATATAATACTGAAAACAGAAGAGGCTGATAACCTTAATACAGTTATTTTATGTTAAAAGAGTAACGCTTAAAGTTTAAAGAATAAATAATAACGATTAACTACTAACTTCTAATTATTAAAGGGTAACGAGTAAAAAGTATAAAATCCCGGAGTTAGTTTAGTCGTTTCTGTGTTACGCAGGTTTGTACCGGGCTGGTGTGGCAGTCTTTTATAAAAAGACTTGACATTAGTTTTGTTTTATTGTATAATTATAATGAAACTAATGATAAAAAATTAGTAAAACAACTTTAAAAAAATATTAAAAACAAGGAGTAAAAATGGATTTATCAAACTTAACAAGAGAACAGCTACAGGCTATGGGCTTGAGTGAAGAACAAATTGCGGCAATTTTGAATACAGTTGAGGAAAATAAAGGTGGACAGGGTGTACCATTTCCTTTATTAAAAATAAACTATGATATGGATTTTGGTAAAGTAGGAGCGTATGGTTATAATCCACAAAAAGATGAAAATGGTAATTTATCTGGTTATGAATTTGTATCAGATAAAGTGACAATTAGACCTATTAAATCAGTTTATCAGTATAGTAAATTTGATGTAGAGCAAAATAAACCGACAGTTACATCAAATATTTTTCCATTAAGAGAAGCAAAAAAAGCATATGATTTGAAATCAGGAACACCTATTTCAGTGTTAAAAGCGTCTGATAATGATATAACATTCCAAAGAATTCTTTTAGGTGTTATTGACATTGATGGAGAAGAAAAACCATTTATTATGTATGCAAAAGGAAGTTTTTTATATGAGTTGAATAATATTTTAAATCAGTATAAAAATGATGGACATATGACTCATAAATTTACGCTTGGTACTGAAAAGAGAAAAAAAGGAACAGTTGTATGGTTTGTTCCTACATTAGAAGATGTAAATGAATTGGCACAAGACGAATTTATTAAAAACATAAAAACTGATGCAGAATTGATTAGACAGTTTGATGAATGGATTGCAAGTGTAAATGCTGGAGGTAATGATACGCCATCTACTGTTTCTACAAAAGCTACATCTGATGTAGAAGTAGATGAGAGTGAAATAAACTTTTAAGGTAGAAAAATGTTTAAAAATAAGAAAACATTAAAAGATTTACTCTCTTCTTTTGAGAGTTTACTTTCTGATTTGAAAACTTTTGTTAGTGATAAATATAAAGAAATTGCAGAGTTAGAAAGTAGATTAGAAGTTGTTACATCAGAAAAAGTACAAGCAGAACAAATAATTAGAAATTTGGAGCAGTTTTTAGCTAAGGATTAATTGTGTGTTTATAAAGGTTTTAAATATTTAGTGGGTTTAATCCCACTTTTTATTATGGAGGGATGGTCGAGTGGTTTAAGACAACTGACTGCTAATCAGTAGGTGTTAATATACGCCTTGTGGGTTCAAATCCCACTCCCTCCGCCATATTATAAAAAGGATAAAAATGGAAAGTCTGAAATTAATGTATTTTGGTATGCCTCGTAGTTGGTATAAAGAGAATAGAGAAGAATATAATATAAGTGAAGAAAGATTTAACACTCTTTTACAAAAATTGAAAAATTTACCTGAAAAACCTATATCTATTTACATACAAAATGTTTGTAGTATTTTTGTAAAAGAGTTGTTAGATACATATAAGGTAAGAGGAATTGATTTTGCTGAATATTTTAAGGCAGTGTTTGAAAATGAGAAATATGAAATTCCACAAGCTGATATTATTGTTGTGTATAATGTAGGAATTGAGAGAGCATTAAATACAGATTTTTCGTCAAGATTACTTTATGGATTAATAGAACAAATAAAACAACAAGATAGTCATCTTTTTTTATGTAGTTATTTACCATATAATGATTTTTATAAAAAGTATAATATTGAATTTGTTAATAAGATAAGTGTAGGCAGAAAGAAAGAGGAGAAGTTTCTATGAAAAAAATATTATTTGTTTCTGATATTCATTTGAATTTAAGAAAAAATAAAGAGTGGGAATATAATAGATTTATGTTGCTTGGAGATTTGTTGTTAGAACAAGATGGAGAGATACTTGTTTTAGGAGGAGATATTTTTGATAAAGCAAATCCTACGCTTGATGAATTGGCGGCATTTTATGAATTTATCGCTAAATTAAAGGATAAATTCACTATTTATATTATTTCAGGTAATCACGAGGATTTATCAAGGAGAGAAACAACCTTTCATAAATTGCCTGAATTGAATTACACTTATTTTGAGTTTACAGAAAAACCTATAAGAATTGAAAATTGGTATTTTTATTTTGTTTCACATCATAGAATAAATGAAATAAAAAAAATATATCCAAAAGAGAGGAGTGTTCTTTTTTCACATATAAGAGCGTCTATTGGAATTGTGAAAGAGGAAATCCCTTTAAGAAAATATACAAAAGATTTTGATTATGTGTTTTTAGGGGATATTCATATTCCTTATCAATTTAAAAATATTTGTTATTGTGGAAGTCCTTATACAATTGTTTATGAGCCTAAAAGAAGCACAAAAATTTTATCAATAACAATAAATAAAAAAGAGCTAAATTGGGAGTATATTGATACTTCATATTTGCCACAGAAAGTGTTGTTACAAACAGATGTAAAAAATTATAATAAATTGTTACAAACTTTATCTCCTATAAATTTATATAAGATAAGAGTTAATACTAATACACAGAGTGTTTTAGATTTAGAAAATAGAAAAAATGTTCAATTAGAGATATTACAAAATATAGATGAAGATGTTTTGCAAGAGCAAAAAGAATTGTTACAGAAAGAAGGACAGATTGACGTTTATAATACTTTGTTTGAGTTGTTGAAAACAAATGATTTAAGCGAAGAACATTATGATAGAGCATATCAATTATTACTTGAAATTCAAAAAAAATAAGGAGTGGTTATGGTAGTTTATCCTATTACAAATGAAAAAGGCCAGACAATTAGACTTGTAAATTTATCAGGTTGTTTAGATATTAGTATTGGAAATAAAGTTGTTGGTGAATTTCCTATTAGAGCTATATTAGCGAACGGTGAAACTGTTGTGTTGGAAACTTTTAAAACTGTTGAAGAGGCGTCAAAATTTTTAAATGATTTGTATAAAAGATTTATGTAAAGTGTTGCTATGTTAAAATTTGAAAAAATAATAATTGAGGATTTTATGTCTATCGATAGACAAGAATTTGAATTTGAAAATGGTATTCACGCTGTTGTAGGACATAATGGAGCAGGAAAGACTCAAACTTTACTTGCTCTTTCTCAAGCCCTGTTTAATAAAAATCCTAAAAGTGGAAATGATAAATTAGAAGAAACATACAACAAAATAACTCAAAAACCTTATACAATTGTAGTGGAATTTTTAAAAGATGAAGATAAATATACTATAATAAATGATAGAAAAAGAAATGCTATTTTTATTTATAAAAATGATATTGATATTTCTGTTAAAGGAATAAAACAACAATTACAAAAAATTGAAGAAATTATAGGAATGAATTACAATATGTTTATTTCTTTTTATTATTTATCGACTACAACAATTAAAAATATATTTGATGTTTCTAATGAAGAAAATTTAATTTATAAATTTTTTGATATTGAAACAATAAAGTATATAGATAAAGAATTAAGAGGGCGATTAAGGTTAAATAAAAATGAATTGAAGTTATTGTTGCATACTAAGTATAATTATGAAAAACAATTGTCTTTACTAAAAGAATTTACAGAAATTGATGTTGTAGGGCTAACAAATAAAAAGTATCTATTGAAAGATGCTTTAATAGAACTTGAAAAAAGTGCTGAAAACAAACAAATCGTTTTTTTAAAAAATAAATTACAAGAGATTTTAAATAAAATTAATGATTTAAGAACAGAGTTCTTAAAGTATGAAAACACAAAAAGTTATATCAAAAAACAAATTGAAAAATTAGAAAGTGGAGTGTGTCCTGTTTGCGGACAGCCTGTTACAGAACAATTAGGAAATTTGGAAAAAGAATATGAAGAGCTTGTTGATAAACAAAAGCAATTAAAAAAAGAGAAAGAAAAGATAGTAAAAGAACAAGAAAAGGTTAATGAAAAATTAGAAATATTACAAAATAAAGTAGATACTAAAAAGAAGAAAATTGAAAGCGAATTAAAAAACATTGAGGATAAGTTAACATTTTATGAACAAGATAAAGAAAAGTATGATAAATTAAAAGAACAAGAAAATGAAGTTGAAAGTAATTTGGAAAGTATAAAAGAACGAATTAGAAATATTGAAATAGAAAATGAAACAATAGATGTAATGCTTTCTTTAATAAAAAGCAATGCAATAACACAAAAATATTTGGTGTCTTTTATTCTATTGTTAAATTCTAAAATTTCGCAAATTCGTCAAATGACAGGTTTGGATATAGAGATTATTGCTTATGAGGTTAAAGGAAAAATTTCTTTTAGGTTTAAAGACAATGGTATAGAAAAGACTTTGAATAGCCTATCAAGTGGAGAAAAAACAAGAGTGGCATTAGTTGTGTTATTTGCTATTTTTGAAACTTTACAATTATTTACACAAAATAAATTGAATATTCTTGTTTTAGATGAATTGTTGGGTGTTTTAGATGAAAAAGGCATTGAAATGTTAAAAGTGTTGTTAGAACAATATAGAAAACAAATGGCTGTATTTGTTGTATTACATCACAATGAAATCGAAAAAGAATTTTTTGATACTTATATAAAAGTTAAAAAAAGAAATAATTTGACAGATATTATTATAGAAAAGTAAAGGAAAATAATGAATGTTAATCAATATAAATTTACAGGAAATGATGAGAGTTATACATATCCATCTTTAATTTTCCCTCTTATTTCTTATATTGAAGAGTTTAGAAAAGCAAATGGAATAAAAAGTAGGAAAAAATTGACAATATGGTGTCCTTTTGATTTAAAAGAGGACATAGTGTTTAATGGAATTAAGATGTTTAGAAGTAATTATGTAGATATTTTTGAAAAAGAAGGATATAATGTGATTGCTTCTCATATAGCGGTAGGACAAGATTTCTTTGAATATGAGCCAAAAGAAAATTGGGATATTATTATAAGTAATCCACCATTTAAAAACAAAAAATTGTTTTTTGAAAGAGCTTTAAGCTTTAATAAACCTTTTGCTTTGGTATCTATGGCAAGTTGGTTAAATGATGTAAATGTATTCAATCTTTTTAAAGATAAAAAGTTACAACTTTTAATACCTGATAGAAGAGCAAAATTTTTTAATGAGAATGGTTGTATAGGGAAGCAGCCAAGTTTTAAGGCTATATATTACTGTGTAGATTTTTTACAAGATAACGATATTCAATGGTTTGAATTAGATAGAAATTTGGAAAGGTAGTTAAATGAGTTGGAAAGATAACTTCCCAAAAGAAAACAGATACTTTGAAACTAAAAATGGTATTTTGTATAAAGGGGATTGTTTAAATATTATGAAAGATTTTTTAAAAGAAAGTATTGATTTAATAGTAACTGATCCTCCATATTTAATTAATTATAAAACAAATCGTAGAAAAAATAAAAATCATCAGTTTTGCAAACCAATAAAAAATGATGATAATTATAAATTGATTACGGAGTTTATAAAGTATAGTTATGTTATATTAAAAAAACAATAAAGCATTTTATTGTTTTACTTCTTGGAAAACTATTGATTTTTTTAAACAAGAAATTGAAAAATATTATAAACTAAAAAATCAAATAATTTGGGTTAAAAATAATTGGACTGCTGGG
>Ga0256836_1000072_pt1 | contig 60358 bp, 68 predicted proteins | sample 4561380metaG_FD_185974 | JGI IMG/M metagenome (GOLD analysis project Ga0256836, IMG submission 185974) | Hydrothermal vent microbial communities from Guaymas Basin, Mexico - 4561-380 | ecosystem: Environmental > Aquatic > Marine > Hydrothermal vents | place: Mexico: Guaymas Basin | collected...
ACATGACCGCCCTCGAGGAGCGCGCCAAAGAAACCGAAGAGATACTGCAGAAGGTTCAGGAGATGCAGAGGGCGATGCTCGAGCAGACAATGCCCCCAGCTCCGGAGGAAGAGGACAGAGGTTATCTTTGATTCTCCCTTTGGAAAGGGCGCTCTTTTAACCCTTTAATTTTGAATGATTCTCAGTGGCTTTGAGGATATAGCTGAGGTTAAAAAGAAAGTGACTAGACGTCCAGCCTTAACTTAAAGAGCCTCTCCACCTCATCGCGCACGTCGTTCTTTTCACCGCTCAGGATCAGCCTCCCGCTGGCTATCACATACACCCTGTCAACGAGTGGCATCAGAGGCTCCCAGATGTGACTTATTATTAAAAAACTCTTCTCGTCCTTTTCCCGTTTCAGGAGCTTTACAAAGTTCTGCATGCTCTCAAAGTCAAGGTTAGCTAGGGGTTCATCAATCATGATGAGTTCAGGGCTTCCGATAAATGCCTGTGCCACCGCGAGCTTCTTCAGCATTCCGGAGGAGTAGTTCCTCGTTTGTTCATCGAGGAAGTCTAGGCCAAAGAGCTTTCCGACCCTCTCTACTTCCTCCTCGCCATAACCCTTTGACCTCGCTATGAACTCGAGCCACTCTCTACCAGAAATTAGTGGGGGAAACGAAACTGGGTCGTAGGCAACACCTATTCTCACCTTGACCCTAGTATCCTTCCAGGGATCCTTTCCAAAGAGCCTGATCCGGCCGGAGGTCGGTCTGTAAACCCCAGCAGAAAGCTTGAAAAAAGTGCTCTTTCCGCCGCCGTTGGGGCCGAGGATCAGGTTTACGCCCTCCGGGATTTCTAAGGTGACGTTGTCAAGGGCCACTATTTTGCCGAACCTCTTGGTAAGGTTTTTGGCCGTTATCATGCCCTCCACCTCCAGAGGACCAGCAGAAGCGCCAAAACTGTTATAGATCCATAGAGAACCTTTTGAACTCTAGGCGTTGGATAAACGCCGGTATAATGTCCAGAAAACGTCAGGGAGCCGTTTATGGCGTAGATCCTATAGCTCCCCTCTCTGGGCAGAACCAAGGGATAGTTCAGGTGCTCGCTGACGTTGTAGGAGAAAACCCTCTCGCCGGAGAACTCATCAAGGACAACGAGTTCTCCTGCGCCGTTGAAGCTTGAGTTCAGAACCATCCACCCGGGGGAATGGATGGAAACGTAGCTGAGGGTTTCGCCTGAGCTGGCCATAACGGCGGGCCCAACGAAGCCCCGGCTTTTCTCCGCTGTTATATAAGCTCCCCAGACGGCCAGCAGGGAGAGCAGGAATGAGAGCGCGAGTACGAACGGGAGCCTCCCTTTCACAGGACATCCCTCCTAACGAAGATAAGGCCAGACACAAGCAGGAGGGCTGCTGGGATTACAAGACCCCAGAGAACCCAATTAGTTTCGAACGGTGAAGCCCCGGAGAGCGACCTCGCAAGCATTGAGAGGAAGAAAAACGGCGGCCAGTGAAGGCCGGCAAAGAACGGGAGGACGAGGAGGAAAAAGGACGCTATAAACGCTAGGAACATGTTCTTCAGCAGGACGGAAAATAGCACCGATATTGAGAGGGAAAAGAGCACGAAGTATGTGGCAAATATCAGCAGGTGGAAGTACCGGTCCGTGAAGGTTATCTCCCTTATAACGCCGGTTATATCAGCGTTCGGCACTATGCCCACAATCAGAAGCGGAATGTACAGGAGAAGAAGGGATATCAAAAGCACGGAAAGGGTCTTTGCCGCGAACAGCTCACCCTTCGTGAAGGGCAAGGAGTAAACGGAGAAGGCGTAGCCCTGTTCCCTGTCGTAGCGGAATGCCAGAATCGAGAAAACCGAGATGAGGAGTGCCAGCAGAATCCAGAAGCCCGCTGAAAGCGAGAGGTACTCAAAGAGGTGGGCGGCTGTTATACTGTTAAGGGGAGAGCCGTGGGAGTAGAGGGGAGGCTGGGATAAAGAAATGGAAGCAATCTCCCACTGGGGTTTTAGATAATCAACGCCGAGAAGGTATGTAAGCGAAGGAACACCGAAGAGAAATATGGCAAGCCTTAACGGGTCCCCCATCTCCCAAGACAGGAGAGTTTCCCATCTTCCCATATCCCTCACCTCTTCTTCACCAGGAATACCCCCGCGAGGAGCAGTAAGCTCACCACAGCTCCGGTGATCCAAAGATTAGAGACCCTCGGAGGTACCACCTGTGGCTGGTGGGAATTTTTACCTAAAACGTCTTGAGTTTTTGGAACGCTGACGTCGTAAAGGAGAACCCCAGGGGGAATAGCACGGTTAACTTCTTCCCCAGAAACCTGGAAATCCAGACTTTTAAGTGTATTATCTCCGATTGCAATCACATTAATCCCGACTGATGCCCCAAGGTCAGGAGCCACACCCATGAATCCAACGGTTAAATCATCCCCTGGATTGAACACGACCACAGCCCTTATGAAAGCAACACTTCCCCCAGGGTCGGTAAAATTCGCGGGTTCGCTTCTTAAAAAAATGTTGGGCCCAGTAAAGTTGCGGTAATAGGCTGCATAAGTCGTAGAATTCAAAATTTTAACCTTATCAAATGTTAAGCGTTTCCCATCCAGAACTACATAGCTTGTTTTGGAAATCGGATAGAGCCCAAAGAGGAGCGTATGTCCGTAAGGACGCCCACTCATTGAATAGACGACTCCACTGGCCAGGTGTACCTTATAAACACCGTGCAAGATAAGTTTCGTTCCGTAATCAGCCCATACAAGTGAGATGTTTTCCCGTGGGGAGTAGATAGTCGTGTTGATTGGTTTTGGAAGCCCTGGGGTGCAGTTCGCTGGGTAATACGCATCAACATCCGAGTAGGGCCACCTGAGGGACTTATCCCCATAAAGTGTGACCGTCACATTGATTGTCGCCCAGTCGTTGGAAACATCAACCACCTTAAACACGACGCGTACACTCTGGAAACCGAGATTAACAGTGCAATTACCATTCTGGTAGTAAGCTATTCCACCATGGGCATTGGATGTTGTACCGTTGGCAAAGTACACCAGTTGAGAACCCGGTTTGAGCCAGTAGGGCGTTCCTGAAATGAATTCAACAGAGGAAAAAAGCAAAAGGAACAAGAGCAAAGCAGCCTTTGTTTTCATGTCTCTACCTCCATTTCAGACGCTACCTTGAGGAAAGCCCACTGAGGCAGTCACTCTCATCACAGCCCCAAATACGCTGAAGTACGTCTCCGTTTGGACGGTATACAGGTCATTCCTTGGAATAACCATAATTAGATCGGCCTGTCCAAAGACCCAGCCTCTGTTCTGAGCGTCGTGCCAGTACGTAGGATAACATGTGTGAAAATACGCTGAAGCGAAGGCCCCTCCCCCGCCAAGAAGCGAAAGCGACTTGGTCTCAATGTCCTCCCCGTACCACTCGCATGCGGAGATTTGCTTCCAGTGAACGCCCATCGGTTGAGGAGTCGGGGACACAGTCGCCGCATTCACGAGGCCACTTAAGAGTCCTGTTGTTGCAAACAGCCCCAGCAGAGCTAACAACAACCTCCCGTACTTCATTGTCCCCCCCCAGATGCTATCTGGAAGGGCATAACACACTAAGAACTGAAAGTATTTAAAATTTTCCATTCGGCCATGTCGATTTGTTGACATTGAAAGAAAATTAATAATGCAAAAGAGAAATCAGCTTCTAAGAACCCCCTCCAGCAACTTCAACCCGAGCTCGAGGTACTCTTTAGCCTTCTCCTCGCTCTTGGCCTCGCTGAAGACCCTTATTATCGGCTCGGTTCCGCTCGCCCTCACGAGAACCCAGCCGTCTGGGAAGAGTATCTTCGTCCCGTCGGTGGTGTCTATCTCGTAGCCCTTAGCCTTGGCGAGCTCGGCAACCTTGGCAACTATCGCCTTCCTGTCGCCCTCGACGTGCCTCTTCGTCTTGAACTGGTAGTACTTCGGGAGCTCGTCTATCAGCTCGCTGAACTTCTTTCCGCTCTTCGCGAAAATCTCGACTATCTTTGCCACGGTCATTGCTCCGTCCCTTCCGAGGACGAAGTCCGGGAAGATGACGCCACCGTTCTCCTCGCCACCGATGGTTCCGTTGTGCTCGAGGAGCGCGCGGGCAACGATTAAATCTCCAACCTTCGTGCGCATAACCTTCGCGTTGTTCCTCTTCGCAATGTCATCGAGCAGGTTCGAGGTCGCTATCGTGGTCACGAGCAGTCCACCGCCGTTTTCCCTGAGAACCGCGTCGGCAACGAGGGCAAAGGTCTTGTCGCCCTGAATGAAGCGTCCGTTCTCGTCTATGAAAACTGCCCTGTCAGCGTCGCCGTCCTGGGCAACGCCGAAGTCGGCACCGAGGGCCTTAACAATCTTCATGAAGTCCTTGAGGTTTTCCTCGTTCGGCTCTGGGTTTCTGGCCGGGAAGTGGCCGTCCGGATGGGCGTTGACGCTGACGACTTTACAGCCGAGCTCCCTGAGCAAGTAGGGCAGAGTCAGACTACCAGCGCCGTTTGATGTGTCAACGACGACGAACGGTTTTCTCTTCTTAATGGCTTTAATATCCACCCTGCTCTTTATCGCCTCGATGTAGGGCTTGATGATGTCCTCTTCGCGAACCTCACCGATTTCGTCCCACTTCGCCCTATCGAAGTTCTCCTTAAAGAAGACCTCCTCAACGACCGCTTCGCGCTCCTTCTTGAGGCCCATTCCGTTCGGTTCGAGGAGCTTTATGCCGTTGTACTCGGGCGGGTTGTGGGAAGCAGTTATAACCGCCCCGCCGTCGGCTTTGAAGTGGTTGGTGGCCCACTGTATTGCAGGGGTCGGCGCGATTCCAACGTCGATGACGTCACAGCCGACGCTGAGGAGTCCGCTGATGAGGGCGTTCTTCAGCATCTCACCGCTCACCCTCGTGTCCCTGCCGACGACAACCACTGGTTTTTCCCTTCCCTCGCGCTTGAGCATCGTTCCAAAGGCCATTCCCATCTTGAGCGCGAACTCGGGCGTTATCTTCTCGTTGGCTATCCCGCGGACGCCGAAGGTTCCGAACAGCTTTCCCATTACAACCACCTCTAGTCTATTCTCATGCCCACTACTTTAAGGGATTTTATTTCGTTCCGTTCCATAGATTCCACCAGACCTTTAAACATTGAATAGCAGACGTTAATAGCGCCGAGGTTTGGACAGGATAAATCCGATTTGCTCTCAAGGAGTTCTAGTGTCCGTTCAATCGGAAACGAAACTATGTAAAATGTTGGATCATCGTCTAGTAATTCTGTACTCATGGATCCACCCTCGACAGTTGAGAGAAGTTTGGGAAGCACAAGTGCCCCTATGATGGTCGAGATAGCTCCAGGATGGCCCGCACCACTAAGGGTCCAGAAATCAAGTGTAACGTCTTCCACTGGCAGGCCCCTTTTTCTGAGTACATCCTTTATTTTCATGACGAGTCTGTGTAAGGGACTGTACGGGAAATACATAAAGGAAAAAGGTACCATTCCAACAAGGAAGCAGTTATTTTCAGTTTCCCTGCCACATGCAAATCCCAAAACGATTCTTCCAGTGGCTGTATCGTAGCCGTTTGTTGAAAACTGGAGGGGTCCAACACTTTTCAGTGTTAAACCCTGTTTGTGACCTCCCGAGGAAAAATCAAGGGCATCGAAAGGATTTGAAAGATCATAGAGCCCCCTGGCTTTTCCCGACCACCTGTTGTGGGCTATCGCGTAGTGGATTATTGGGTTTGACTGAATAGACCCAAGGGCAACAACGGCAATCTTAAAGTTCCTCCGTTTTCTATTTTTCGAACTGTCTTTAACCTTAAAGTAGACATCGAGAACTTTTTCAAAGGCCCTGATTGAGATTAGTGGAACAAGAAGGGGCAAAGGATATTCCACTGATCCTTTGGGAAGCACTTCATTGTAGCCCCTTATATGAAGAACGACGTCCGGGTTGCTCTCAGATTTCTCGCAAAAATCTGGATGACATACAGTATAAAACAAAGCCTCTTTCAGTCCGGACTCCTGGAGGTCCATAAGAAACTCTTTAACGGTTCTGAATGGGCTCTCCCTGCAACTAAACTCCTGCATTACTGAATCATCATTTACATCAAACGTTACATCAACCAAAAGCTTTTCTTTTCCCAGCTTTTTTCGGATTTCGTCCAGTATAGATGCCAGAATTGCAGGGGAATACCCAACCATTCCCGAACCAAAGACCTTCTTAAAAACATCTTTAACATTCACATTTCCTCCCCTGACTTCAATTCCAAGTTTGAGAGCATAGGGAAACGTTCCAAGAGCGCCATAGGAACTTCCAGTCTTCGTTGTGATTGAAGCACTGGAGGACTTTTCCGGCAGTAAAATCGGAGGTACGAGGTTCATAATACCGCCGAGAGAATCATAGCTCTCAATTATCGAGACACATCTACTGGAGTGTCCTTTGAAGTTGTATATATTGCTGTCCGGATAGGGAACGTTTCCGGTTAGTCCAAGGCTGGCTATCATCGCCGCAACTCTATCAGTCGAGAGGCTCCTAAAATAGGCGTTCTTCGGAACTGCTCTGGGTTTATAACCAGAGACAACCCGTTCAATAGAGTCAACAATGGCAAAACTTCTGGGTATATCCCCATATTCAAAACCTGTAAGAAATATAACAATGTCGTATTCCTCCAAAGGATACTGTCCAAATCTCTCAATTCCCAGCTCATAGGATTTCACTAAGAAGCTTATAGAACTTCCTAGAACTCCAGCGGCACCAAGTATGAGGGCAGAATACAGCCATGATGAATTCACATTTCCCAAGGCCGGACTGGAATACAAAACGTCAATTAAGAAAATAACCAGTATAAGAAGTGCGGATATTAGAAATACCCCGTTGCTTATTCTCCTTATCCGTCTAAAACTTTGAGAAAGGTTAACTACGTGTTCGATCTCCTCCGGCAATTCACGGGGAAGAACTAAATGTGTATGTGAAACCTCCACAAAAAGCTCGTACATTAGGTACAGGAACATTAAGAACAGATACAGCTCGAAGACTAAAAGAAAGAATAAGAGGTAATCCCTTGGATAATCAGAATAACCCACAACAAAGGAGCTTCCCAATAGAATCACACTCAAAATAAGGACAAGCTTCAGAAGGTCTTCGAAATTCATGATTGAAGAAACAATCCTATTAAAGCTTCTTCTCCCCAGCAGGAGGGAATAGAAAACGCCGTAAAGTCTAGAAGACATGAGAAGTACAGGAACAACAGAGGATAAAACGGCAAAGAGAGACAGAGAAGATGACATCTCACCTAGCATCTCAAGAGTTAGCTTAACGGGGGAGGGCTCAAGTGCAAAAACCGCCATGATAATTCCTAATACTCCAATAAGAACGTTTCTAAAGGTATCGTCTATCAAGGTAAAGAGCTCAAAGCTTTTCTCGAATTCAATCTCCATTCCTCATCCCCCCATAACCACCAGCATATTTGCAATCACAACCCCAAATACGGCTATTGACTTCCGGATTGTTATAGTTTCTTGTGATGATCTGACTATAAAACCTATGAGCAGTATTAAAACGGGATACGATAAAATGACTACGGTAACTTGAGTTGCCCCTCCAAAGTCGAGGGCGATAAACCTCATAATGTGGGCCATAGAAAGGAATGAACCTCCCCAGAGTACTGGATCCAGGAGGGAAGAAGGAAACTTTGGTAGGGCAATATCAAAACCCTTGCTCATTCGATACAGATGAAGCGACACAACGGCAACTGCCTGACCTATAAACACCCCGAGAAGGGGAAAAGCCCTGACGCTGGTAAGTGACACGTATCTTAGAATAATTGCCGTCAAAGCGGCAATGGCGCCAGCCAGCATTCCGAGGATCAATGCTTTTCCGGAATGAAGGGAATATTTTCCTTCACCGTGCAATAGAATCATAGAAACGGCCGCTATTAAAGCACCTGCAATAATCGGTGCTGTCAGTTTTTCTCGAATGATTAAACCCGCCAAAAAAGCTGTCAATATTGGTTCTGAAGCCGATGATGCAGTAGAAGCAAGTGAAGCTCCTCCAAGTTCAACCGCCCGGAAGTAGAGTACACGGGCCAGAAAGAACTGGAGGAATCCTGAGATCGAGTACAAAAACACTTGACGAGGGGTTGGAGTGATATCACTCACGAGCAGTTCCCATAGTGCAGGGGGAACCATAACTAGGAGTCCCCAAAACATCATCCCGGCCATGACATCCCAGAAATCCCTTCCCCTCACGAATTGAAGACGGATAATAATGTTTCCAAGGGCAAGAAAAAGTGCTGAAAAAGCCGAAAAGACAAACCAGGGATCCACCTTTAGCCTCCCCCTTCCTCAGACGATCTTCCAAAATCGTCTTCAAACCTAACTATGTCATCTTCTCCCAGGTATTCACCAATCTGGGTTTCTATAACTTCTAAAACAACTTTTCCAGGATTCTCAAGGCGGTGTTTAACTCCCGCTGGAATAAAGGTACTCTCCCCCGGTCTGAGGAGTAGTTCCTTATCGCCAACGATGACCTTTGCCGTTCCCCTTACAACAACCCAGTGCTCGCTTCTATGATAGTGCATCTGAAGAGAAAGTTTCTTGCCGGGTAAAACTGTGAGACGCTTTATCTTGTATCTCTCTCCCTCCTCCAGTACTGTATAGCTCCCCCACGGTCTGTAGGCAGTCCTGTGAACGATTACACGTTCATCTCCAAGTTCCTTTAGAGCTCTATAGACTTCTTTAACCTTTTGACTTTCACCTTTTTTTGCCACAAGAAGCGCGTCACCTGTGTCTATGATTATGAGATCCTCAACGCCAACGGTTGCAGTTAAACGCTCCGTCATTATGAGATTGTTTCTGGAGTTAACGCCTACGTGATAACCTCTTTTTCCACGGATTCTGATGGCATTTCCATCGGAATCTTGCTCAAGAACCTCATATATTGCATCAAAGCTTCCGAGATCGCTCCACTTCGTGTTGAGAGGAACAACAACCGCTTTGTTCGTTTTTTCCATAACGCCATAGTCTATACTTACCTCGGGAACACGATTATAGGCTTCCTCCATGTCTTCGCTCTCTTCAAAAGCTTTCCAGACACCAGGAACATGCCTCCGAACTTCCTCAATAAAGAGAGAACTTGAAAAAGCAAACATTCCGCTATTCCAGTAATAACCACTTTCAACGTATCGTTTAGCCGTTTCAAGGTCTGGTTTTTCTTTAAATTCAGCGACGGTATAGCCGATTATTCTTCCGTTTTCCTCAATTTTCTCACCCGGTTTTATGTAACCATAGCCTGTGTGGGGCTTTGTTGGCTTAATTCCAAAGGTAACGAGGCAAGTTTTGGCAAGTTTTTCGGCATCCTCAAAGGCTCTCTCGTATGCCTTATTAACCTCTATTAGGTGATCACTAGGAAGGACCGCAACAACGGAGTTACCAAATTCCCCTTCTATTTTCAGCGTTGCCCAGAGTATAGCGGGAAGTGTGTTTTTTGCACTCGGCTCGAGGAGTATGTTCTCCTCAGGTATCTCAATGCTAAGCTCTCTCAGATCGTCTAAAACCCGAAATCTGTAGTTCCTGTTTGTGACTACAAAGATTTCATTAGGCTTCGAGAACATTAAAGCCCGCTCAACAGTTCTCTGGAAAAGACTTCTATCATCAAGAAAACGAACGAACTGCTTTGGCATCAGTTCCCTGCTCAATGGCCAGAGCCTGGTCCCCTTTCCTCCAGCCAGGATTACAGTCTTCACCATCACCACCGAAGAAGAATTAGAATGGGGAGTTTATATCCTTTTCAGGACAAACTCCCCGACGAAGGCCGAGCTCGATATTGTGTCGCCGATTCCAACGGTTGACTTCGGCCTGGCCACTATCTTTGTCGGAACGAAGGAGAGCTGGTAACCGTTGACCTCAGCTATTCCTTCCTTCATCCCGTACTCTTTGGCAAGGGCTTCCTCGACGGGTTTTGCCCTCTCGTTCACTGGCACGTCCATGGCCCTGACTATCTCGTCTATAGAGGGAACGTCGCCGAGCTTGGCCTTCGCTGCAGCCGCTAAAGCCGCGAAGAGGAGAGCATCCCTGACGAACTCGCCCCTGTAATCGGTCAGCGCGAGGTAGTAGCCGTAAGTGTGGAAGTGAATCCTCTTAACGCCGGTCTTTTCTGCGAGCTTGAGCATCGCCTCGGTGACGGCTATCGGGTCAACGGGGTCGCTCGCGAGGAGCTTTTCGGCAAGCCTCTTCTCGCCCATCACTTCCATTATCGAAGCCAGCTCGACCTCGTTGAGGCCGACGCTCCAGAAATCCGGCAGAAGGTCGAGTATCGCCTTCCTCACCGTCTCGTCAGGAGTAAAGGCGAACTCGAGGTGGGCGGGAATGTTCTTCTCGTTGAGAACCTTCAGGTGCTCCCTTACTATCTCAAAGGGCTCGCGGTAGTTGTCCTTGGTCAGGGCCTGGAGTCCGCTGATTATCGCAAGCTCGGCCTTTTCGGAAATCTCGTCAAAGCGCTCCCTGAACTCGTCGCGGATGAAGAGGGTCGTGTTGTAGTCGTCGGCGGCACCTATGAAGCGGTTTTCGCGCGGGGCCTCGAAGTCAAGAACCCTGAAGCCCCTAGGAAACTCGTAGATGTAGTGGAGACAGCTCTCCTCGTCGCCGCCGAAGTCTCTCGGGTGGACGAGCCTGAGCTCATCGTTTTCGACCTTGGGCACGTAAATCGGGCCGTCCTTGAAGAGGCCCGCCTGGAGCTTCGAGAGCTGGGGGACGTGCGCCACAACGGGAATCCCGTAAACTCCCCCGAGGAGGTTGGCCATTATGCCGACCTGACCGCCCATCCTGAGCTCGTCCCAGCCCCAGCGCCTCATGTAGAAGCGGACGGGACAGCTCTCGACGAACAGCTCAGCCGCCTTGCCCCTTCTGATGCTCCAGAGTATTGAGCCGAGCAATTGAGGAACGCTTTTTATGCTCTCAGGCAGTTCCTCGGAGTAGCGGAGGACTTCTTCCTTTCCAGCCTTTTCAACCCTCTCCTCGAGGTCGCTCTTTTCGAGGTATTTGATGGCGTCGATGTTGGTGTTGTAGGCCAGGAGAACGCCCTTAACGTTGCCTACCTTAGCCCTAACCCTCTCGAAGGCAGAAGCGTAAAGCCCGTCCCACATTATGTATCACCGAGAGTGAAAAAGAGGGGAAACCTAATAAGGGTTTCGCTCACTTCCAGCGCGGGTTGTCTATCAGCTTAACTTCGCCGTTCTCCTCGACGACGAGCTTGGCGAAGCCCTTCTCCTTTATCGAGCCATAGTCGTGGCCCGCATCTGCTGGATAAATTGCGAGGAATATGAACGGCTCGTCTCCTGTGTTCACCGTCCTGTGCGCCCAGTAGGGCGGGACGTAGACGACCGTTCCCGGCTCCATCGGAACCCACTCGACCTCTCCTTCCGGCGTCTGGAGGAGCATTCCACCCTTCCCCTTGAGGGCGTAGTAGATTTCGGCCCTGTCGGCTTTCGCATGGAAGTGGCCCTTGGTGAAGAAGAACTCCTTGCCTACCTTGCCAGGGTAGAGGATTGTCGTCGCGAAGTTGAGGTCGCCGTCCTTTTCCTCCTGCTCAATTGCATAGACCTCGTAGACAACGGGGTCCTCCTTGAGGAGCTCCTCGTAGGCCTTCTCGTCGTAGAAGTAGCCTCTCATGTCGCTGAGCCTTCTAACGAGCTTCTTCGCCCCGGGAATGACTCCATTCTCATCAATCCTGACGCCGAAGGGTCTCTTGTACTCCATAAGCACCACCGAAGAAACTCCGCTTTAACTTATTTAACCTTTCCCCAAGGTATCACCTGAGGTGGTAGTTCATTCCTTGGCGCGGACTTCAATCTTCTTGCCGATTACAAGTTCAGCCGCCTTGACGGCCGCGCCACCACTCCCGACAGCGATTCTAACCTTATCCGCGGGAACGTAGACGATAATCTTATCGTCGGTCTCCTCAATGTCGAGTATTTCCACGTTCAGCATCTTCTCAAGCCTGTCCCTCATGGCCAATCCCCGAAAATTTTCCTCACTTCTCCATATAAAAGTAACGTCCGTTGAGGAGCCTCTCGATGCCGGGCTTGTGCCCGAGGCCGACGACGGCTATAACCTTAGGCCTTTTAATCCCCCGCGCGAGGAGTGAATCCACTATCGCCATCAAGTTCCTCGCCATCACCTCATTTCTTTCCTCGACGAGGACGCGGTAGAGGTAAGGGTAGCGACGCCTGAACTCGACCATCATCTTCCTGTACTCCTCCATGGGGTCGCCTATCTCGGCCTTTCCAAGGGGCAGGAAAACGCTCAGGCCCTCGAGCGCCATAAGGAGCTTCTCCCTGAAGGGCGCCGAGGCAATCTTGGAGAGGATTACGTTGATGTCCTCGTCAATCAGGTACAGCGGGATACCCAACAGCCTCGCCGACTCTATCGCGGCCCGCATTTCTTCACCGGGCGACATTCCGAAGGTCTCGCCGAGCTTTTCTTCGACCTTGGCTAAAGCGTAGTTTATCAAACCAGCCCTACCCATTCTGAGTGAATCTTCAAGCGTCAGCTCGACGTTCCGCTCCATCCCCAAGAAACGCGCCCTGTCGAGCTCTATCGCGACGGCGTGTGGCCTCTCCTCTAAGATTGTCCTGATGACCTCTTCCCTGCTCCTCGGCGAGACGTGCATCGTGCCTATGAGCTTGACGTAGCGGAGGTAGTTCATTTTCCTCCCTCCAGAAGGTTCCAGAGTTGCCACTCGCCAGATTTATACGTTAAAACGTCAAAGTCCCTCGGAACGACGAAGTTCACGCCGAATTCCCGGCATATCCCCGATGCCTCGCTTAGATATTCGTCGTAGGTGTAGCGAAAGGCCCTGTGGAAGGGGGCAAGGAGCTTAACCTTTGCCCTCCTCGCGGTCTCGCAGGCCTCTCCAACGGTGGAGTGGTAGCTCTCCCCCCTGTCATCATCGGTAAGGTAGGTGGCATCGTGAATCAGCAAATCGGCCCTCTCGGAGAAGAGCCTCACCCTCTCGGCCGGCTCGGTATCGCCGGTGTAGACTATCTTAACTCCCCGCCTCCTCGGTCCGGTAACGTCTTCGAGGCGGATTATCTGACCATTCCACTCGATTTTGCCTTCCCTCTCAAGCTTTCCGAGCATTGGCCCTGGCTTAAGGCCGTATTCCCTAAGCTTCTCGGGCAGGAACTTTCCCCGCTTATCTTTCTCCTTGAAGACGTAGCCCAGAGCAGGAATCCCGTGCTCGACCTTGAAGCTCCAGATTTCGTAGTCCCCGAACTTAAGCCTCGTTTCGCCGAGCTCGTGGACGTGTATATCAAAAACAGGCCTGAAGAAACCGCTGTTAATGAAGTTCTGCACGAACTCGAAGGTGTACTTTGGGCCATAGATGTGGAGGGGCTTTTCACGATTCCAGAGGTTCATGGTCTGAATTAAACCGCCGAGCCCGAGGTAGTGGTCGCCGTGGAAGTGGGTGATGAAAATCTTCTCCACCTTCATCGGGCTGAGCTTCGCGGTGTTCATCTGCCTTATCGTGCCCTCGCCGACGTCGAAGAGTATAACCTCGCCCTTGTAGCGGAGCGCTACCGCCGGAACGTTCCTCTCGCGCGTCGGCATTATCCCGCCAGTGCCGAGAAAAATCACCTGGAGCATGTCCATAGCTCTCGCGGAGGGGTTAAAAAGATAGCCAAAGGGTTAAATACATCGGCGCGTTAGAAAACCGGGGTGAAAGCATGGAGGAGATTATGAAGGCCATCGAAGAAAAGAACTGCGAAAAGCTCAGGAGGATTCTCTACTACAAGGTGGACGACCTGAGCGACGAAGAGCTTAAGGAGGTCCTCGAGAAGGCCGAAAAACTTGCGAAGGAGTGCAAGGACTGGGAGCTCTACAAGCTCGTGCTCTACTACTACCACGAGATACTCAACGAGGACAGGATTTCAGAGTTCGAGAAGCTCGCGAAGGAGAGCGACGACTTCGAGCTGAAGTTCCACCTGGCTGACCTCTACTACCTCATCGGAGAACTTGAAAAGAGCCTCGAGCTGTTCAGGGCGCTCCTTGAAGAGGAGGTCGCCAAGGGCAACGTCGAGCACGCCGCGAGGATATACTACAGCATGGCCATGATTCACGAGGAGCTCCAGGAGTACGAGAAGGCCCTCGAGCTAATCGAGAAGGCGGAAGAGCTCTACAGGGAGCTCGGCGACGAGAGGGAACTCCTCAGGATTGAGATTCACAGGGGTTACATAACCTTCGAGGCAGGGGACACATACAAGGGCAAGGCAATAATAGCGGGCGTCCTGCCGAAGGTCCTCAACGACAACGAGCTCCTCGTCGAGGCCCACCTCAGCTTCGAGGAAATCTTTGAGGAGGAGGAAAACTACGATGCGGCCTTACAGGAGTGCCTCTACGCCCTCATAAGGGCGAAGGGAACGGACTACGAGGACATAGCCTTCGGCTCGCTGATGGACGTCCTCTGGCAGCTCTTCCTCGACGACGACTTCGAGACGGTTTACCTCAACATCGAAATGTTCATCAACGCCTTCCCGGACATGAAGGACTTCTTTGAGGCCGTGAAGGCTCTCGCACTCTTCAAGGACGGCAAGATTGAGGAGGAAGATGCCAAGAAGGCCATCGAGAAGGTCAAGGACCCGAGGTTGCTCGAGATGCTCGAGTTCCTCGGAGAGGCGGAGCTTTAGAGGGGAACCACCACGGGAACTCCTCTTACCTCCCCTATCTCCACCCTAACGCCGTAAACTTCCTCAAAAAGCTTCTCACTCAGAACCTCAAGGCTCCCGTCCGCTATTTTTCTCCCGCCCTTCATGAAGACGAACCTCTTCGCGAAGCGCAGGGCAAGGTTCACGTCGTGCATGACCATTATAACGGTCTTCCCCCCCTTCGCCAGTTCCCTCGCGAGCCTCATGACCTCAAGCTGGCTTTTGAGGTCGAGGTTGTTGGTAGGCTCGTCCATCAGCAGGATTTCGGGTTCCTGAGCCAAAGCCCTCGCTATGCTGACCTTCTGGAGCTCACCACCGCTTATCTCGTTCGTCCTCTTGAGGGCCAACTTCTCGATGCCGAGCCTCTTCAGGGCTTCTTCGACGACCTCTAAATCCTTCTCCGACGGCGTCAGCCCCATGTAGGGCCTCCTGCCGAGGAGAACTGTGTCGAAGACCGTCAAAAAGCCCGGTTCAACTCTCTGCGGGACGTAAGCTAAAATCCTCGAAAGCTCCCTCGGCGAATAGTCCCGAACGGGCCTATCCTTGAGGAAGACCCCCTCGCAACGCAGGATTCCTGCGAGACATCTAAGAAAGGTGCTCTTTCCTGCCCCATTGGGTCCGAGGATTGCCACGAACTCACCCTTACCGACTTCCAGGCTTATTCCCCTCAGGACTTCGCGCTCGCCGTAGGAGAATCTTAAGTTTCTCGCCTCAATCATCTCCGCCCCTCCATCCTCACGAGGAGGTATATGAACGCAGGCGCGCCGAGGAAGGAAGTTATGACGCCAACGGGGAGTGTCATGGGTGAAACGATTAGCCTCGCAACTGTATCGGCTGAAACGAGGAGTAAAGCCCCTGCCAGGGCAGAGAGAGGGATGAGCGAGCGGTAATCACCGCCAGCGATAAGGCGCATCGAGTGGGGGGCGATTAGGCCGACGAAGCCTATTACCCCCACGAAGGCCACCGTTACGGAGGTTATGAAGGCTGAGAGCAGGGTTCCGATTAGTCTTTCCCTCTCGATGTTGACCCCAACGCTCTTGGCTATCTCGTCGCCGAGCGTTGAGGCGTTCAAATCCCACCGCTTGATGAGGAAGTATGCGAAAACGAAGGCGAACGCGACCGCCATTATAGCGTTCTCCCGCCACGTTGCCCTCGCGAGGTTTCCGAAGCTCCAGTAGACCATCGCCGAGAGCTGAAGCTCGTTGGCGAAGTACTGAACGAGGGTGGTTAAAGCTGAGTAGAGGGAGCTCATCGCGACTCCCGCTAAAACTATCGCCTCAGGGCTCAGACCGCGGAGCCTCGCGAGAGCGAGAATGACGAGGGTTGCGCTTATCGCCCCGAGGAATGCGAAGAGGACTACCGCGTAAGGGTTGTTGAGAAAAATTTGTCCCGAGTTGAGCGAGTAGCCAGCGCCGAGGATTATGGCGAGGGAGGCCCCGAACATCGCCCCGTGCGAGACGCCCATCGTGAAGGGCGTTGCCAGCGGGTTCCTGAGGTAGCCCTGCAAAACTGCCCCAGCGACTCCCATTGAAGCCCCTACGAGGATTCCAGCGACTATTCTTGGAAGCCTTATCCCGAGGAGCACGAGGCGGTCGTCTTTGCTTCCACCGCCGAGGAGAACGGCGAGGACTTCCCTGAGGGGGACGTGGTAGGGTCCGCTTGAGAGCGAGAATAAAGAAACAGCTAACAGGGAAAGGAAGAGGGCAATGCACAGGATGAGTTTCCTTCTCCTGTACGCCTTGTAGTCCATAGGGCATCACGGGTTCGTCGGTAGACCGTAGGTAACGTTCCCGCTGGCGAGATTTATCTTTCCGAACCCGCCGAACTCCTTGGCGAGCTCCTTGTAAACGGGCTTCCCGACGAGGAATGTGAATATTTCATCCGCCTTCTCAGCGGGGTCGATGTCCCTGAAGCGCTCGGGGTAGATAACCTTTCCGATGTAGTAGGTGTCCGCAATCGCTGTCCCGATGTTGGTGTTGTAGAAGTTGTATGGTAAGACGCCGTAGAGGTTGCCCTCCCTGACGGCCTTGAGAGAGTTATAGAAGTCGGGGTTGCTCCTGTAGTCGTCGAGGATTATCTTGAGGCCACCTTCGTCGATGAATATGTAGTCTGGATTTTCCTTTAGCAGAAACTCCTTGTCGACCTGAATCCAACCGTGCCTGTTCGTGCTCGTCAGTTTCGAGGCGATGTTGTCGAGGTGCAGGACTGTGAAGGGGGTGTAGTAAACGGAGGTGCTCGTTATCCCGTGGGCGCCCTTGTAGCCTATTCCCCCGAGGTAGACCTTGGGGCTCTTCAAACCTCTCGTGAGGTTCTCAAGGTAGGCCTGCTGTCCCCTGATGAACTCTATTATCTCCCTGGCCCTCTCCTCCCTCCCGAGGATTTTTCCAGCTAAGAGGAGCGACTTGAAGAAGGTCTCGTCCGTGAAGTTCTCCAGCGTGCCGTAGCTGAGGACCACGACTGGTATTCCCGTCTTCTCCTGAACTTCATCGGCCGTTTCCTTGCTCGCAAAGACCCAGAATATCACCTGCGGGTGAACCTTAACGAGTGCCTCCATATCGGGGAGCTTTCCCGGACCACCCGGGCCGATTACCGGCAGTTTGAGAAGCTCGGGGTGAGCTAAGACGTAGGGCCTCCCGTAGGGGTAGCGCTTCTCTATTTCCTCGATTCCAACCACCTTATCGGTCGCGTTGAGGTAGACGAGTATCCTCAAGGCTCCAGGCCCAACGGCTACGACACGGCTCACGTTTGCAGGAACCTTTACTGTCCTTCCGAGGGTGTCTGTAATCGTGATGTACCCCGCGCTTGAGCTCGTTGGAGAAGATGCGCTGGCTTTTGAGGAGCTTGAGGTTGATGGGCCAATGCACCCTGCGGTTGAAAGAACCAGCAGGGTTACGAGGAGCGCGAGGGCCTTCCTCATTTGTATCACCAATTCCAAAATTAGTGTTATCCTTTTAAACATTTTCGGGATTTTGGTAATACAGAAAAGTGGGGAAAAGTCACTCGGCGTACCTCAGGAGAATCTCCTTCAGCTCTAGGGCCTTTCTGTAAGTGGGGGACTCGGGGTTTCCAAGTATGGCCTCGACTTCGGGGTCGTATTCCTCCACGAGCTCATCGTAGGGGATTATCGTCTTGGTCGTGAAGTCGTTAAAGCCAAGCTCGTTTAGTATTCTCTCGACTTTCTCAATCTGGCTCTCCTTCTTCACCTTGTTTATCACGAGGTGGACGTACTTGATGCCGAGCTCCCTCGCGAGCCTTGCAGCGTCAACCGCCACCTGGACCGAATTGTAAGTCGGCTCGGTAAGCACGACGGCCTGTTTGAAGCCCTTCGCCAGGGCCCTTCCGAAGTGCTCAAGGCCCGCCTGAGTGTCCATGAGGATTATCTCTCCCTTCCTGAGGTTTATATACTTGACAACGGCATCGAGGAGTGCATTTTCCGGACAGAGACAGCCGGCGGCTGCCTGAACCACGCTTCCCATGACGAGGAGCATAACGCCATCGGGACCCACGACACCGAACCTGTCAACGACGTCCCTTACATCTGGGGTCAGCGAGAAGTACAGCCCCCAGTTAGTTCCGGGTCTTGCCCCGGTTTTTTCCTCGATGTAGTCAAGGTTCTTGTTGAGGGGCACGATTTTATCCCTAACTTCCTTAGGGACGCCGAGGGCATGTGCGAGGTTCATCTGGGGGTCCTCATCAACAGCTAAAACGCGGTAGCCGTCGCGCGCAAGCAACCTCGCAAGGAGTGCTGTCATCGTGGTCTTGCCGACGCCGCCCTTGCCCGTTATTACGACCCTGAACCCCTCTTCGGGGGCCTGCTTTTTGGTTCGTTCTCGTAACTCCTCGGCTATTTGAAATAGCTTCTTCCGTCTTTCGTCTTCTTCCCCTTTGAGAGGCCTTCCCATAAGCAACACCGAAAAAATTTTGAAAAACTTTCGTATAAATGCTTTTAGGTTTGAATTTGAAACCAAGGCTGTATACACTTTTGTGAACTTGTATGGACAAAATTATCCTATAATGTATACATAACAACATATGACCTTTCTCATCCATTGGTGTATAACCTTAGGTTCCACACTTTTGGATAATTTGGCCTCTGACTGTTCAGTCAGTGGGTTGGATAAGACCATTGGGGCAAAATTTAAGAAAAATGTAACATTTTATTTCACAATTTCTCGGTTTTTATTTAAAACGGAAACCCATTTATATACAAATTTGTTACATAAACCTCGGTGATTCCCATGCCCCCAGATTCAAAGCCTACCATTTTCATAAACCCAGCGAAGTGCATAGGCTGTCGGCACTGTGAGATAGCGTGTGCAGTGGAGCACTCAAAGAGCAAGAACCTGTTCTCGGCGATATTCGAGGACCCACTGCCCCAGCCCAGGATACACGTCCTCCCGATGGGCGCCTACAACGTCCCCATGAACTGCCGCCACTGTGAAAACGCACCCTGTATGGAAGTCTGTCCGACGGGAGCCATCTTTAAGGACGAAGATGGCGCCGTTCTCGTTGATGTGGACAAGTGCATCGGTTGCAAGATGTGTGCAATAGTCTGTCCCTTCGGTATCCCCGAGTTCGACGCCCTCAACGGCGTGATGTTCAAGTGCGACATGTGCCCAGACAGGAGGGCCGAAGGAAGACCGCCCGCCTGTGTCGAGGCCTGTAAGACGGGCGCACTGATGTTCGGAACGATTGACGAGGTGGTCTCGCAGGTAAGGAAGGAGACCGCCGAGAAGATAATCAAGCTGAAGGAAGGCGAATACAAGGAGGAATACAACGGTTGGGAGCTGTTTAGGTCTTTTCAGGCTGAGGTTATTCGGATTAATGAGGGTGAGTCAAAATGAAGAAGTATAAGGAGGTATCTATAGACCCGACAACCCAGAAGATGTATGAACGTGCCCAAGAGCTGGGCATTGAGACAGTTTGGGAGAGGCTCGAAAAGCAGCAGCCCCAGTGCGGTTACGGCCTCCTTGGAATCTGCTGTAGGAACTGTATGATGGGACCGTGCAGGATTAATCCCTTCGGCGGGGAGCCGAAGAGGGGCGTCTGCGGTGCCGACGCTGACACCATAGTTGCCAGGAACCTCCTCAGGATGATAGCCGCCGGAGCCGCCGCACACAGCGACCACGGAAGGCACGTTGCTCTAACACTCCTCGTCGCGGCCGAGATGGCTGAAAAGTTCAAGAAGGAAGGAAAGCCAGTCCTCGAGCTCGACAACATGGCCTCAAATACACTGCCCTATCAGGTCAGGGACCCGGAGAAGCTCAAGGCCGTTGCTAAGAGGCTCGGCATAGAAACCGAGGGGAAGAGCATCCGCGAGCTCGCCAAGGAGGTTGCTGAAGTTGCCCTCAACGACTTTGGAAAGCAGGATGAGGAGCCCTTGGCCTTCCTCAAAGCCTACCTCAACCCGAAGACCTACGAGATATTTGAAAAGGCCGCCGAAAAGGCCGGCATGCCCTGGTTTGAGAACGGAATACTCCCGAGGAGCATAGACAGGGAGATAGTTGAGAGCCTCCACAGAACCCACATAGGAACCGACCACGACCCAGTGAGCATACTCCTCCACGGCCTCAAGACTGCCCTTGGCGACGCCTGGGGTGGCTCGCTCATAGCCACTGAGCTCCAGGATGTGCTCTTTGGAACTCCAAAGGTCATAAAGGCCGAGGCCAACCTCGGCGTCCTCAAGGAGGACTACGTCAACATAGTCGTTCATGGTCACGAGCCGGTTCTCTCGGAGAAAATCGTCGAGGCGGCCCAGGACCCCGAGCTGCTCGAGCTCGCCGAGAAGCTCGGTGCCAAGGGCATAAACGTCGTCGGAATGTGCTGTACTGGCCTTGAAGTCCTCATGAGGCACGGAATACCGATAGCGGGCAACTTCCTCCAGCAGGAGATGGCAATCGTTACAGGCGCAGTTGAGGCCATGGTCGTTGACGTCCAGTGTATAATGCCCGCAACTGTCGACGTTGCCAGGTGCTTCCACACCAAGATAATAGACACCAGCCCGATAGCCACATTCCCAGGTGCAATTCACATCAAGTTCGACGAGAGGAGAGCTGACGAGATAGCGAAGGAAATCGTCAGGACTGCAGTCGAGAACTTCCCGAACAGGTCGAAGCAGAGGGTGGAGATACCCAAGGAGAAGATGTCCGGCTACGTCGGCTTCAGCGTCGAGGCAATACTCGAGCACTTCGGTGGTACACTCAAGCCCATTGAAGAGGCCATCGTCGAGGGCAAGATAAAGGGTGTAGCCGGATTGGTCGGCTGTAACAACCCAAAGGTGAAGCAGGACCACAACCACATCAAGATAGCGAACGAGCTTATGAAGAGGGACGTGCTCCTCATCGGAACAGGTTGCTGGGCGACCGCGGCTATGAAGTACGGCATATTCCTGCCCGAGTATGCGGACACCGAGAACGTTGGTCCCGGCCTGAGGGAGTTCGCCAAGGAGTGGGGCATTCCACCAGCGCTCAACATGGGCTCGTGCGTTGACTGTACGAGGATGCTTGTATTGGCCGACCTCATAGCGAGGGACCTCAACGTGCCAATCTCGGCTTTGCCCGTTGTCGGCTCCGCCCCGGAGGCAATGACCGAGAAGGCAGTCTCAATAGGAACCTATTTCGTCGCCAGCGGAATAACAACGCACCTCGGTGTCGTTCCGCCCGTTCTCGGCGGGCCGAAGGTCGTGAAGATTCTTACCCAGGACCTCTACGACATCGTTGGAGCGGCCTTCATAGTGGAGCCAGACCCGTATAAGGCGGCAAAGCTGATGTACGAGCACATCATGAAGAAGAGGAAGGAGCTCGGCATTTGAGCTCCCTTTTTTATCCCTCTTTTGAGGTGGGAGAATGTTCAAGCACATCAGAGAGGTATTGGGTAGGAAAAAGGAGGCTCCAGCTTCCTCGACTGAGACTCCAGAGGCATCGGGAAAGGGGGGAACCCTCAAAGCCGAGGCCTGTATCGGCTGTGGACTCTGTGCCCAGGTGTGTCCCCACAATGCGATATTCGTCATGGACAATGATAAAAGGGTCATCTCGTTCCATCCCGAGCTCTGTGGAGAGTGCAACTACGAGTGCAACAGCATATGCCCCACCAATGCCATTGAAGGAAGGCCAGAAAGGCTCGACCTGGAGTTTGAGTACGCCCACTGTCAGGTCTGCGGTAAGAAGCTCGACTACACGGTCAAGACCGCTGAGTTTCTTTACCGCAAGCTGGAGCGCTTCTACGACCACCCGGAGATAGTGTTCATGTGCGACAGGTGCAAGCACGACCGCGTCAAGGAGTTCCCGAGCGAGTACCTGAAGTTCTTCGGGGGGGTGCTCAAATGAGGGGCATGAAGTTTTCGTTTCTCTGCAGGAGCAAACCAGAAAGAACAGGTAAAAGGGTCGCGATTATCGGTGCTGGGCCGGCGGGACTTACAGCGGCTGGCTACCTCGTCTGCAAGGGGCATGACGTCGATATCTACGATAAAATGCCGGAACCCGGCGGGTTGATGCTCTTCGTCATCCCCGAGTTTAGAATCCCGGTTGAGAGGGTCCGCCTCGGCGCGAAGGAGCTGGAGGAGGAGTTCGAGGTAACCTACTACCCGAGGACGAAGGTCATGGAAGGGGAGAGGGAAGACGAGGGCGACGAGTTCTACGAGAGAATTGTAAAGCTCAGCGAGCTGAAGGAAAAGTACGACGCCGTGCTGATAGCAACGGGAATATGGAACGTGAGGAGGATTGGGATTCCTGGAGACGACCTCGAGGGCATACTCTCACCTCTCGAGCTCCTCTTCTGGATAAAGGGCCACGAGCTCGGCTACGTGCCCAAGGAGAAGGTTCCCGACTTAGAGGGCAAGAGGGTCGGCATAATCGGGGCGGGGCTAACCGCGGTTGACGTTGCCTTCGAGTGCAACCGCCTCGGTGCAGAGGTCGAGATGTTCTACCGCAGGACGATAAGGGAAGCCCCAGCTGGAGCCTACGAGATAAACATCCTCAGGAACAGGGGGGTCAAGTGGTTCGAGCTCGTAACGCCGAAGCGCGTTATAGGCGAGAACGGGCGCGTCAAGGCCATCGAGCTTCTCAGAACTCGCCTCGGCGAGCCCGATGAAACCGGAAGGCGGAGGCCAATCCCGATTCCCGGCTCAGAGTTCCAGGTCGAGCTCGACTACCTCGTCTTCGCAATAGGCATGGCTCCAACACCGCCCGTTAACGGCTCTTACATCGCGACGGACAGGAGGGCAAGGATAGTCGTCGATTCCAGGCACATGACGAGCGTTGAGGGAATCTTCGCGGCTGGCGATGTCGTCAACGGCCCAACCAAAGTGGGCAGGGCCATAAAGGACGGCCTCTACGCGGCGGTCTCAATCGACAGGTGGCTCAGGGGTGAGCTATGATGGAGAGGAAGTACCTTTACCTCGACTACCTCACCTGCATCGGCTGTGAGACCTGCGAAACTGTCTGCGCCTTCATACACGACGGGAGCCCGAACATCAGGATTTACGTCACCGAGAACAAGCAGTACGTCCCAATAAACTGCAAGCACTGCGACGACGCGCCCTGCTTGAGGGTGTGCCCCACCCACGCGATATACCGTGACGAGGACGGTGCAGTTAGAATCCACGAGGACAAGTGCATCGGCTGTCTCGCCTGCCTCCAGGTGTGCCCCTACGGCGTTCCCTTCTACAGCCTCAAGGTGAAGGCGATAACGAAGTGCGACATGTGCGCCGAGAGGCGCGAGGAAGGGCTCGAACCGGCCTGTGCTCTCATGTGCCCGGCGGAAGCTATTCAGTACGGTCCGCTCGAGATGGTTCTCGAACTCGTCAAGGAGAGGCGCGCCAAGAACATCCCCGAGCACCAGAGAGAGCTCAGCGACGAGGAACTGAAGAAGAGCATCGTTTCGGGCTACTCGGTTCTCTAATCCTTTTTTGTTTCGGCGGGTGTCGGAGATGGAAGCCGTTAGCCTTAGGGACGTGATCGGGAAGGCGAGGAGAGTCGTCCTGTGAGGGATAGGGAACGAGAAGAAGGGGGACTACGGCTTCGGTGCCTACCTCGCTGAGGCCCTGATGATAGCGGTCAGGAACCCGAACTTCCTGCCCCTCAACTGCAGGGAGGTTCCCGAGAGCCAGGCGGGGGTCACCGTTCGCTTCGCCCCGGAGCTTTTGATAGTGGCGGTGCCTCTTGAGATTGGAGCGGAGCCTGGAAAGCTCGTCGTCGCCGAACTGGAGGATGCCCTCAAAGACATTCCAGAAGAGTTCAGGCCCCAGCTTGAGGTCACGCTCAGGCACGTGAGCGAGCTCCTTCCGAGGATGAGAATAGTCGTTCTCGGCTGTCAGCCTGGAAACGAGAAAGAGGTAACGGAGGCCGTGAAGCGGTGTGTTAGAACCCTTTCAATCGCATTTCACGACATCTTCGACTGAGTTTGAGTTCTTAGACATCTTTATCTTTCAGGAGTTCCCCATGTCCTTTCTCATCCCCACACTTTCACGGTTCTGGACTGCTCGCGTGAATTTAACGAAGAGAAAGCCATGACCTCATTCCTCTCATATTAGATCAGGCCGTATTTTTCAAAATCCCTGGTGAGCTCCTCAACGGCCCTCCTGATGTCTTCCTCCGTCCTGGCCCCAGAGACCACCACCTTCCCGCTGTTGAATATAAGGATGGTCATTCTGGAGTTTCTGACCCTGTAGACCACACCGGGAAAGATTTCGGGCTCATACTCAACGTTCGGGAGTGTTAGTGCGACGATGTCGAGGTCGAGCGTCCCAAAGCCCAGGTCGCCCGCGGCCACGATGTTCTGAACCTGTATCTCGGGCTCTCCTCTAAATTTCATGCCCATGGCTTCAAGCGTTCGTTTGAGCTTCTCGGTGGCTTTCCTAATCGTTTCAACGCTCTTTGCTCCCGTGCAGACGAGCTTCCCTGAGTAGAATATCAAAAACGTCACCCCGAAGGACTCCATCTTGTAAACGGCTCCGGGGAATACGGAAGGGTTGTACTGCACTGAGTCCAGTTCATTAGCAACTTTCTCAACGTCTATCTCCCCGTGCAGGTCAATGGAGGCCACAACGTTCTCGACCTTTAGGGACATTTTGCCCACCGCGTTGAAGTTCGCGATGGAACCTTAACTTTAACGGAAGCTCCTTGAAGTGCTCTTCTTTTTTCTTCCGGCAATCATCAGAGCTAAATGGCATTGATTTTTCGCGTTCATAACAGCTTGGTGTGCCTCACGCACAAAATCGAGACCTTAATCATTTTTCCCGGTGCAGATGATGTTCTTGCCCCTACACCTGTCCACTTCGAGCTGGACGGTTATATGGGTTATTCCAAACTTCCTCAGCCTCTTTTCGGCCTCGTCAAGAATCTTCTGCGCCTCGCTCAGAGGCATGTCCTCAACATCAAGGTGGCACTCGAGGTGAACCTCATCCTCCCCAACGCGCCAGGCGTGGAAGTGGTGGGCGTTCTTAACGCGGGGGATTGATTCGAGCTCCGCCTTTATCGTCCTGAGGTCGAGCTCGGGGGATGCCTCCATGAGCACCTCGATGCTTTCCCTGAGGATTTCGTACGCCTCGCGGAGGATGTAGAGCGCTATGAGAACCGTGATGAGCGGGTCAACCCAGAGGACGTTCCATCTTATTATCGCGATTCCACCCGCGACGACGGCCACCGAGGAGAGGGTATCGCTCAACAGATGCAGGTACGCGGAGCGGACGTTGAGGCCGTGCGCGTGGCTGTGCAGGAGGAGAACCGAGAAAAGGTTGGCGAAGAGGCCGATTAAAGCCACAACCAACATAAGCGGGCCGTCTATTGGTTCGGGGTTCTTATAGCGCCTGTAGGCTTCGACGAGAAGGAAGAGCGAGACGCCCACGAGGACGGCTGAGTTGACGAACGCCACGAGGATTTCGGCTCTCCTGTAGCCGAAGGTGTACTTTTCGTTGGCCTTCCGCTCGCCGATTTTTACCGCGAAGTAGCTCGCGAGCAGACTCATGCTGTCGCCCAAGTTGTGGACTGAGTCGCTGAGAAGGGCCAGACTGCCCGAGAGGATGCCCCCGACTACCTCGGCGAGGGTTATGACGATGTTGAGGGCGAAGGAGAAGAGCAACCTTCCCTTTACTTCATGAGCGTGGTGGTGATGGTAGTGGCCCATTTTAATCCCCGTAAGGTGGCTTTGCCCGGCATATAATAAGGCTTTCGAACGCTAAGATTTTGGTGGAAAAAATTTATCTGAAACAGAGTTCATAAAAGGGCGGGGATAACCATGGAACGCCTTGAGTATCGGGCCGAACTCAAATGGGATGGCAACGTTGGGAGTGAGGCGAAGGTTAGGGAGTTCTCATTCAGGATTGACACGAACACGGACGGCAACAACACAGGGCCCAACCCGACCGAATATCTGCTGGCGGCCATAGGCGGTTGTCTGACAGTGAACTGGGGCAGACTAATCAAGAAGATGCGCCTGAAGGTTGATGGCATGGAGATAACCGTCTCGGGATGGAGGGACAGAAAAGAGCCCCAGCTGAGGGAGATTGCCTACAAAATCAGAATTGTGACAGATGAGCCTGAGAAGAAGATACTCCGCGTCAAGGAGCTCGCCGAGAAGTACGGAACTGTTTTCAACACGGTAGGGGCGGAGAAGATAAAGGGAGAAGTGGAGATGGTTAGGCCTAAGTGAACCTCCTCTCCAGGACTTTTCTGTGGATTGCCGTGCCCGTGAAGAAGAACGCAAAGCCAAACAGGGCCAGCATTAAAAGGTCAAGCCACACGGGTAAATATCCCTTTCCAAGTGAATGCCTCAGAGCGTCAACGTAGTATGTCAGCGGCGAGACGAGGGAAATCCACCTGCCGTAGGCCGGCAGGTTCTCAATGGGAACGAAGATGCCGCTGATGAAGAGGAGCGAGAACTTAACGAGCGACGACAGCATCATGACGTCGGCGGGAACGTCCGTGGGAGGATAGGAGGACATTAAGACTGTCATCGCAGAGAAGCACCCGACGGCCAGGAGCGTGGACAGGACGAAGAGCCAGATAGCAGGGCGGACTGAGAGGTAGAGCATCGCGGGAACCGCTATCGCGAACGTTATCGCAAGCCCGAAGTAGAGGGAAGCCTGGAAGTCGCCGAGGAGCACCGTCGTCAGCGAAACTGGGGCAGTTATGAGCCTCTCGAAGGTTCTTCCCCTGCACTCCCACGGGATTATCGTGGGGCCAACGGCGGTGGATGTGAAGAATGCCGTCATGGCCGTTAGGCCAACGAGGAGATGACCACCTGAGAGGTTGCGCCCTATCATAAAAGCTAGGAAGAGGAAGAAGGGGAAGAGGAGGCCCATTATTACAACCGGTCCCTTGAGGTAGAAGATGCGCATGTCCTTCTTCGCTATGGCGAAGGAGCGTTTGAGCGTTTCAATCATTCCCCTCACCCACCAGCTTGATGAAGACGTCCTCCAGAGACGGGGACAGAGTTCTCAGGCTCACTATCCGCAGGTTATTTCTCTCGGCGTAGTGGACGAGCTCTTTAACCGTTGCATCTGGGTCGTTCGTGAAAACCCTCGCCTTGTCCCCCATCAGCTCAACCCTCGTTGCCGAGGCTATCTCCGAGGGGTCGAGTTTCATCGGCTCAAAGCTGACCTCGACCGAGACACTTCCTTTGACCAGCTGCTTGAGCTTCTCGGGCGTGTCAATCGCTATTAGCTTTCCCCGCCTTATTATTCCAATCCTCTCGCACAGCTCGTTTGCGTCAACCATGTTGTGGGTCGTCATGAATATCGTCTTTCCCTTCCTCTTCTCCTCGCGGATGACGTCCTTTATCAGGCGTGCGCTTAGGACGTCAAGCCCGCTCGTCGGTTCGTCGAGGATTAAAAGCTCTGGGTCGCTTATCATCGCCATCGCGAGGATGAGGCGCTGTTTCATGCCCTTGGAAAAAGCTTTTACCTTCACGTTCCTCTTCTCGTAGAGGTCGAAGAGCTTGAGGAGCTCAACCGAGCGCCTCTCTATCTCCCTCCTTCCCATCCCGTAGAGCTCGCCCATGAGCCTGAGGTTCTGCATCGCCGTCAGGTCAACATAAGGGTTGGCCATCTCGGGGACGATGCCCGTCCTCTCCCTCGCCTTTATCTTTTCCCTCTCGTCGAGCATGTCATAGCCGAGAACCCTTATCTCTCCTGAATTCGGCCTCAGAACGCCTGTAATCGTTCTGACGGTAGTCGTCTTTCCCGCCCCGTTCGGACCGAGGAAGCCGAAAATCTCGCCCTTCTTAACCTCAAAGCTCACGTTATCAACGGCGAGAAAGGAACCGTAGTACTTGGTGAGCCCGACGACTTCTATGGCGTTATCCATGATTATCCCCTCGGTTATAGGAGAAGTTTAGAAAGTTAAAAGAGTTCAGGCTTTTGTTCAATAGATAACCCCAGCGCCCCGTTAAGGAAGAATTGTGGAGAGTGAAGCTTGGAGTTGGCCGTTCCAGTTTTGTTTCAGGGCAGACGGAGTTGTTCGGAAGCGTTGCCCTTAGGGGCATTCAACTCACCTCGGGTTCCCCACTTTTTCCTTTTGAGCAGGCGCCAACTTCGTAAAGGCACCTTACCCTCTCCGCGAGCCTCAGGTAGAGGATTAGGAAGATTATCTGGAATATCGGTAGAGTCGCCGCAGGAATCGCTACGAGTGGCTGGAACGCGAGCGTGGCTATAGCTATCGCCGTTCCGTTGTTCTTCCCAACGCTAAGGAAGACTATTCCCATATGCTCCTCATAGCTGAGGCCAAGGGCTCTGTCCAGCCACGTTATTAGAGCGAGCATTAGGAGCATGTAAACCGTGTTCACAACGGCCAGCTCGACGAGGATGAACCACTTGCTCAGTAACAGCTGTGCCTTCATGAAGAATATCAAGCCAACGAGCAGGAGCATTGTTGTCATGGTAATTGAGCCAAAGAGGGGTTTTAGTTTTGAGAACCCTTTCTCGCCAAGTCTCCTTATGAGGAGCCTTCTCGTAAGGTCGCCGAGGAACATCGGCAGTATGAGAACTACAAAGACAGTCTTAAGGAGCAGGGGGAGCGGAACCGGGACGTTATAGGCACTTCCGAGTAGCTTTACCCAGAGTGGAAGCATTAGGGGTATTAACAGGAAGTTAACGCCCAATGCAACTGTGGCAACTTCGAGGTCTCCCCCAGCTAACCCCGTGTAGCCTATGCTCATCGAAGACCCCGGAACCAGCATGACGAGGAGGAAGCCGAGTGCAAGGTTTGGGTCGTGGATGAAGCCCTTAACGAGCAGGAAAGCTATGAGGGGAGTCAGCACGAAGTTGTAGACGAGGCTTAAGAGGACTGGCTTCGGTTCCTTCAGAACCTTTGGTATCCTCTCCAGGTTGAGGTTCACCATCATCGGGTATATCATGAGGAACACAAGAACCGTCGTCAGGTTGCTGAGTAGGGTTTTGTGAACCATTGCAAAGTCATGAAAAGCAAGCCCGAGGGCCCAACCTAAGCCTATGGCAATGAGTGAGTACCAGAGGAGGTTTTTCTTAAGGTTTTTAGCAAGTTTTTCAAACATGGGCATCATCCCTTTCATATTTTGTTTATTTCATATGAACATATTTTCGCATGAAATTTGCCATGACATTTAAAAACATTACTGGACAGGAATGGGTACAGGTATGGTGCGGAGCCAGAGGCAATCCCTTCTGGGATAACAGAAAGACAAAGGTTCAGGCGAGCCATAGGAGGCCCGCCACCCTTCCGTCCTTCACGAGCTGGACTTTCGTCCCCCACTTCCCGTGCCAGTAGGCGCCGACTTCGAGTTCTCTTGGCTCGACGTCCTCCCAGAGCTCCCCGACTATCTCCCCGTCAACGAGCAGGGGGACGTGGAAGGTTCCGCAGCGGCAGTGCCACGCGGGCCCCTTCGTGGCCTTCCCGAGCAGTGCCAGCGCCCTTGCCCTGATCTCCTCGTAGCTCGGCTCGTTTCCCATCACGTAGCCAAACCTTCCAACCTTCCATTTCCATCCGGGAACACCGAACGGCATCTCAACCACCTCCTTCTTTTTGCTCAAACAACGAAAGGGTCACGGGGCGGGGGAGGGCCTTCTCGCCATGCGCCTTCCCATTCCGTACAGGAAGGCCAGGAAGGCACCCACCACGGCCCCCACGCTGAGCACGTGGAGCGTCTCTGGCACGTTCGCCGTGAGTATCTTCGCGATTATCTCAACGGTCGCGAGCGAGAGCAACCCCATCGTTGCGTAGCGGACGTGGAGTGGTTTCACCCTGTGCATCAGGAGCGTGCCTGTTATCCCGCCGAGGAAGCCAGCGGTTGCTATCGCCGCAAGGGTTCCAGTCGCTATGGGTATCCTCGGGAGCAGGAGGGCGTAGGTCAGCAGGGTAACGCCCGAAACTCCGAGCGCAGTCGCTGCCGTGTTCGCCGAGACCTTCTTCGGGTTTCTGAAGAGGTACGAGAAGGCTATGATTGCTATGGGCGATGCATCAACGCCTATGAGCCCCGCGGTGAAGCCCTGAACCGCTCCAAGCAGGTACGTCTTCCGTCCATCTCCACCCTCCGCCGCTCCACCGGTAACCATGCGGTAGATGGCGAAGAGGAAGAACAATGCAAGGGCCACGAGTACGAAGATCCTCGGGATGTGAACGTTCACGTACGCTCCCAGAGGTACGAAGAGCGCCGCGGGGACAAAGACCCTCGCAACCTTCCTCCACGCTATGAGGCCCTTCTTCCAGTTCATGGCGGTTGCCACGGTCAGCTCCGCCGTGTTCTGGGTCAGCCCGAGCAGCATGGCCGCGTGAACGCCCAGCCCCATGGCTATGTAGTTGGGTATGAGCACTCCCGCCGCTCCCATTCCAGCTATCGCGAACACGCTCGCGAGGATGTAGGTGAGTATCACCATCCCAAACATCCTCCATCACCTCCTTCTTTTCTGTTTTGTAATATCACAAAAGTTTTTATAAAGTTTTCTATAACATTCGAGTTAAAATCACCCAAAAGCGGTAATTTTATAAAGATAGGGGAGCAATAATCAACGGTGGTGAAGGTGCCGAAGTGGATGATGGGTGACATGGCAGTTTTGAAGAACCTCATGATGACCCTCAAGCCCTTAATGGCCGAACCGAGGCGGAGCATCATAAGAATCCTGAGCGATGGCATAAAGGGAACGAACGAGATATACCAAGCCCTTCAGGAGAGGGGCCTCAACATGCCCCGCTCAACGCTCTACTACCACCTCTCTGCCCTCGAGGACATGGGGATAATCGAGATGGCGGGTTACAGGGAAGTTGGAGGCGGAGCGCCCGAGAAGCTCTGGAAGCTCAAGGTCAGGAAGGTAGGAATAGACCTTGTCACGGGAGAGATTTTCAGGGAGTGAGTTAGCCTTGAAGCTGAGTTTCATTATTTTGTGCCTATGCACAAAGCTTATATGAGAAAAAAATTTCAATTAAGCGGGTGATGTGGCATGAGGATAGCGGTTCCGGCTGTGGATGACAGAGGCTTAGAAAGCGAAGTTAGCGGGCACTTTGGCAGGGCAAGGTATTTTGTCTTCGTGGACGTTGAAGACGGCAAAATAAAGGATTTCGAGGTCGTTGAGGTTCCCTTCGAGGAGCACGGCCCTGGAGACCTCCCGAGGTTCGTCAAGGAGCACGGCGGGGAGGTCGTCCTCGCCTACGGGATGGGTCAGAGAGCTATCTCATTCTTCAACGAGCTCGGCATAGAGGTCGTTACTGGTGCCTATGGAAAAATAAGGGACGTCGTCGAGGCGTTCATTCACCAGGTCCTCGAGGTTGACCCCTACTGGAAGGAGAAGATAGAGCGCGAAAAGGAAAGGGAAGGAGGGAAAAAGCACAGCCATTGAGACGGTTTTCAACGATGGGTTCAGGAAACGTTTAAATTTTTTCATATGATTTTTCCGTTCGGTGAAGCAGATGAAGGTGAGCGTAAAGGACTTCGCGCCGAGCTGGTTCGCGAGCGTCATGGGGACTGGGGCCTTGGCTCTGGCCAGCAAAGCTTATTCATCGAGGATTTCGGCCCTGGGTGGACTGGCGGAGTTCCTCGTTTACTTCAACACACTCCTGTTCTTCGTCCTCCTAATCCCCTGGCTCCTCAGGTGGGTGAAGTACACGGAAAACGCCCTGAAAGACCTCAAGCACCCAATGGTGAGCCACTTCTACGGGACGATAGCCGTGGCCATGCTCGTACTCTCGGCGGACTACCTCTTCATACTCAGGAAAACCGCAATAGCGAAGGCGTTCTGGATTCCAGGGGCAGTCCTAACGATATTCTTTGCCCTGCTCATCCCCTACCTGATGTTCGTGGAGAGGGAGATAGACCTCAAGTCAGTTACCCCAGCCTGGTTCATTCCCCCGGTCGGACTGATTGTGATTCCAATGAGCGGTGCGGCTTTGATATCGAGCTTCTCGGGAACTGCCAGGGAGGTTGCCTACGCGGTTAACTACTTCGCATGGGGAGCGGGCTTCTTCCTCTACCTCGGCCTCTTCGCGATAGTGTTTTTCCGCTTCATAAGGCACGAGCCGATGCCCTGCGGTATGGCCCCAGCGGTGTGGATAAACCTCGGTCCGATAGGTGCAGGAACCTCAACGCTCTACGCGCTCGTCAAGGCCAGCGACTTCCTTACTGTCAAAGAACCGTTCTTCGCCTTCGGTCTAATCCTCTGGGGCTTCGGTGTCTGGTGGCTGGCGATGGCCATCATAATGACCATCTACTACATCAGGAAGCTCAACCTGCCCTACAGCCTCGCCTGGTGGGCCTTCATCTTCCCGCTCGGGGCCTACGTGGGGGCAACGCACAACGTTGGCACGGCCTTTGGGATAGGGGTTATCGATAGCTTTGGCTTCGCCCTCTACTGGCTTCTCCTCACTATATGGCTGGTAACGGGTTTGAAAACAGCGAAGCACGTGCTCCTCGAATGATTTTCTTTTTACAATTCACCATTCTCCGAGGAGGCCCTTTATTATGAGCTCCGCCGCCTCGTCCTCTGTTAGACCCTTGGCCATGAGCTGGATGAGCTGGGCCTCGTTTATCCTGCCTATCGAGGCCTCGTGCGTGAGCTCGGCCTTATCGTTCTTCACCCTCAGCAGGGGGACGGTCTGGACGTCGGCGTCGCCCTTAACTATTTCGTGGCACTCGACGTGGCCCTTCGCGTAGTCTCCAAAACCATAGGCCTCGTTTATGACGTTTACCTTCGCTCTGTCAAAGGCTATTGCCGTGCTCCTCAGGTTCGCCCTCGAGTGGGCCCCTTCCAGGTAGGCGACTTCCTTCATCTCAACACAATCATCTTTAACGGCCTTGACCTTCGTCTCAATCTCAAGGACGGCCCTCTCACCGAGCCTCGCGACCATCTCAAGCTTCAGCTCCTTCGCTCTGTGCTTCGTCAGGGTGAACTTCCCCGTGTAGCGGGCGTTTCTGCCGACCTCAACCTCTGTTTTACCAACCATCCTCACTCCCTCGCCGTGAACGTGCTCGTCGTCGTAGAGCACGCTCGAACCTTCCCCGATTTTTATCCTCGCTATTGCCTCGTGGGTAAAGTCCTTGGCGTAGGGAAAGATGCAGTGGGAGGTGAACCTGACCTTCGAGTTTTTGCCAACGTTTATGTCAAAGATAACCCTCTGGTAGCCCTCGCTCTTCAAATAGCCCGTGCAGAGGTGTATTGGGAATGGGAGCTCAACGCCCTCAGCTATTTTAACTTCAGCCCTAACGCCCTTCTCAATCTCCTCGCCCCTTATCTCAACCCCCGGAACGTTGTTGAGGCCGATGATTTTGTCCCCGCTGATGATTATCGCCGCTATCCTGTCCCCGAAGAGGGATGTATCGAGGCCCTCCCGCTGGTAGGCCTCAACCAGCGCCTCGTATTCTCTCGTGAGGTCAACCTTTATCGTCATGCCTCAGCCCTCCGCAAAGGAGCATCTCCTGCAGGTTTTCCGATAGTAGTCGACAACCTCCTGCGAGAAGCCCTTTCTGACGATTCTCCCGCCACAGACGAAATAGGCGAAGTCCGTCTTGAGCGCAATTCCCTCGTGGTGGGTGATTAGGATTACCGTGGTTCCGCACTTCCGGAAGCGGTCGAGGATTACTTCTATCAGCTTCCCCGCCGTTATATCAAGGCCAGAGTCGGGTTCATCGAGAATTGCATACCTCGGTTTCAGTAGGAGGAGCGACGCAAGCTCCACCCTCTTCCTCTCGCCACCGCTCAGACTTTTGTCCACAAAACGATGGGCGTAGAGTTCGTAGGGAAGGCCAACGAGCTCAAGGACTTCCCTTATCCCGTCCTCGCCAATTTTGAGCTTCCCGCCGAGCGTTAGGTAGTTCCTCACGGTTATCCCCTCGTATCGGGCCGGCTCCTGCCAGGCCATGCTTATTCCCCGCTTTGCCCTCTCCGTAACGCTCAGCCCTGTTACGTCCTCGCCATCGAGGAGAACCTGGCCCGAGGTTGGTCTAAGCTCCCCCATCAAAATACGGGCTATCGTTGATTTTCCCGCGCCGTTCGGCCCGAGTATCGAGTAGCTCATTCCATCCCTGAAGGTCATGTTTATCGAGCGGAGTATTCTCCTGCCGTTTTGAGAGTATTCAACGTTCCTCAGGCAGAGCATTTCTATCAAGAAGCTTTCATGTGAAAATAATTTAAATTTTTCTGGACAACTTCGTCCAGAACTTTTAGTTGAAAACAATAACATATGAAAATTATTTTAAATCAATTTGAACAACTCCCTATGGCGGTGATAAAATGGCCGGAGGAGAAGCTCCTGTCATAGGGAAAGACGCCCTTGGAAGGCCCGTCAAAGACCTGAGCGTCATCCCTTGGTGGGGCGTTGACAGGAAGAAGATAGAATGGTACCCGAGGATAAACTACGACAGATGCGCGGGGTGTGGAATCTGCTTCATAACCTGTGGAAGGCGTGTCTTCGACTGGGACAGGGAGAAGGGGAAGCCCGTCGTTGCGAGGCCCTACAACTGTATGGTCGGCTGTTCAACGTGCGCAACGCTCTGCCCCTGCGACGCGATAGAGTTCCCGCCGAAGGAGTATGTCAAAAAGCTCATCATCGAGAACAACATAATAAGAAAGGCCTTCGATATAACGAAGCCACTGAGAGAGAAAAAGGAGGAAAAGGTGGAGGGAACCGAGAGCGAGTTCAACCCATAGCCACGAGGAGCGTTTTCAGGGCTATAAGGTACATCATGACCCCTATCACCTTTTTTACCTGCTCCGAGCTCATCTTGAAGTGCATGAGATGAGTTCCCAGCCAGCCTCCCGCTATAGCTGGAATCGAAACCCAGAGAAGCAGTTCCCAGTCCAGCGTTCCCATCCCCCAGTAGGTCAGGAATCCGCTCAGCGATGAGAAGAACACGACCAGCGCGGTCGTTGCGGCGACTTTTTTCGGCTCGTAGCCGAGCATTATGAGGGCGGGGCTGATTATCCCGCCCCCGCCGACGCCGAGGAGACCGCCGAGGAAGCCCGCTATTCCACCGATGAGAGAGCCCTCGACGATGTGATTACCTTTCCTCTCCTTTCTCCTGGGTTTGAAGAAAATCATCATAGTGCCCGAATACAGTAGGAAAGCCACGAAAACCCAGAGGACGTAGACCTTGGGGATGAACTTGCCCGCGTAGGCTCCAACAGGGGCCATCGCCGTTGCGACGATTAAAATCGGGAGCCCGAAGCGGTGGTCGAGCTTCCCGTGCTTTATGTTCTTGAGAGTTGCCGAAAGCATCGAGAGCGTGTTTATGAAGAGACCAGTGGGCTTGGCCGTCATGAGAGGTACTCCCAGCCAGCCCATGACCGGGACTATCGCTATCGCCGAGCCGACACCTCCAATGGAGAATATGATGCTCAGGATGAAGGCTATAAGTGCCAGTTCTGGGTAGTTCATTAGACTCACCTCATTTTCTTTTGCCACTCAAATGGATGAAGAAGTATTTAAATGATTTATAAGCTTTTGTCTCGATTTTGATAGGCCTAACATCACAGTACTAAAATTATACCCCACCCGTTAACCGCCGGTGTTAAACCCAACCATTTTTAAGGTGGCACGGTAATTTTCATCGGTGATACCATGCACGAGTGGGCGCTCGCTGATGCGATAGTTAGGACCGTCCTCGACTACGCCCAGAGAGAGGGGGCAAAGAAGGTAAAGGCTGTCAAAGTAGTTCTCGGCGAACTTCAGGACGTTGCGGAGGACATAGTGAAGTTCGCGATGGAGCAGATGTTCGCGGGGACGATTGCCGAGGGCGCGGAGATAATCTTCGAGGAGGAAGAGGCGGTCTTCAAGTGCCGTAACTGCGGGCACACCTGGAAGCTCAAGGAGGTCAAGGACCGCTTTGACGAGCGCATAAAGGAGGACATCCACTTCATTCCTGAGGTCGTTCACGCGTTTCTGGCATGCCCGAAGTGCGGGAGCCACGACTTTGAGGTCGTCCAGGGAAGAGGCGTTTACGTCGCGGGGATTATGATTGAGAAGGAGGGAGAGGCATGATCGACCCGCGCGAGATAGCCATAAACGCGAGGCTTGAGAAGGTCAGGAGGATAATCCCCGTCGTCAGCGGAAAGGGCGGAGTTGGAAAATCGCTCGTCTCGACGACCCTCGCACTGGCCCTGGCCGAGAAGGGCCACAGGGTCGGCCTGCTCGACCTCGACTTCCACGGGGCCAGCGACCACGTGATTCTCGGCTTCGAGCCGAAGGAGTTCCCGGAGGAGGACAGGGGAGTAGTTCCACCTACCGTTCACGGAATAAAGTTCATGACGATAGCCTACTACACCGAGGACAGGCCGACACCGCTCCGCGGTAAGGAAATCAGCGACGCCCTCATCGAGCTCCTGACGATAACGCGCTGGGACGAGCTCGACTACCTCGTCATCGATATGCCACCCGGACTTGGTGACCAGCTGTTGGATGTCCTCCGCTTCCTCAAGAGGGGTGAGTTCCTGGTCGTTGCAACTCCGTCAAAGCTCGCCCTCAACGTCGTGGAAAAGCTCATACAGTTGCTCCTCGAGGAGAAGCACAAAGTCCTCGGCGTCGTTGAGAACATGAAGCTTGATGAGGAGGAAGACGTCAGGAAGCTCGCCGAGCGCTACAACGTCCCGTACCTCATCGGCATACCCTTCTATCCAGAGCTTGACGCAAAGGTCGGCAACGTCGAGGAGCTCATGAAGACGGAGTTCGCGGAGAAGATAAGGGAGCTTGCGGGGAAGCTGTGATTTCTCTTCTTTTGTTCCAATGTTTTATTTTTGCCAGTTAAATCCAGAAAGTTCACGCATAAAGTTTTAACCTAGACAGGGAAAGTTTAGCCTATGAGACAAGAGACCCGAACACTATTACTCCTTACCTTCCTCTCACCTTTCTTGGCCGAAGTTCTCGGTGGTTCAACACATCCGCTCCAGCTGGTGGTTCAACCACTCTCTTTTCCTTTCCTCTGGCTCTTCTACGGTTCTGGCGTTCTCCTGATTCGCGAAGCGTGGGTGAGGTTCGGTGGTGGACAGGCTGGACTCATGCTCCTAGGCGCCCTCTACGGCGTCGTCGAGGAAGGAGTTGTAATCCGTTCATGGTTCGACCCAGACTGGCCTGACCTCGGAGCTCTCAGAGACTACGGCAGGGTCTTCGGCGTGAACACGAGCTGGGCCGTTCTCCTGACAATCTACCACACCACGATGAGCATAGCTATTCCAATTTTGGTAGTGGAACTGCTCCACCCCGAACTTCGCGGAAAGTCTCTCATTGGAAAACGAGGAGTCCTACTGGCCACACTCGCTTTCTGCGCCTCGGCCTTTGCCTTCGCACACCTCACCAGCTATGTCCCTTCCCCTGCGCAGTATTCAGTAGCCCTCTTCTCTGCTCTCGCGCTCTTACTTCTCGCCAGAAAGTTTGGGAGCATGGATGTTCCCTTCACACCAGCGCATCCATTTATCCTTGGCTTTCTCTCGGGAGCAATGATTTTCACGAGCCTTGCATTCCTCCCCAAGGCCCTTCCACCGCTCGCAACCAGCACAGTTGGAACGCTCGCCCTCGTCCTGTTCTTCGCTTCCCTTAACGGGGACGAGAAAAGGGCCGTACTCGGCTTTTTGGCGTTCTGGTTGATAATCTATGATATTCTGCTCGAGCTTGTTTGTATCATAGGTGAGGCGATACTCGGCCCGCTGAGCTACGTTCCCCTCTTCAGAGGTCTGGGCGCGGTAGATCGGGCCAGCACAGACCAATCCCACGCCGAGCGGTGATAAAGGTCATCTTCTAAATCCTACCTCCAATCAAAAACTAGAGACCAAAGAGCCTTCTCATTGAGTGCTAAATTCTTTTTGATGTGATCTACAATGAGAAACGCTGATTTTGTTATCTCAAAAGCATGAAGTACTTCTTCATTTCAACAACAAAGCGGTTAAAATTTTAAGGCCGAAGAATGAATTCATGGAGAACTCTGGGGTGAAAACATGAACCTCGAAGAACTCTTCCAGAATGCAAAAAGAGTTGTCATATGTGGAATCGGGAACGACATCAGGGGAGATGACGCCTTCGGCGTGCTCGTGGCGGAGAGGCTGAAGGAATTGCTGGACAACCCCAACGTCCTCGTGCTGAACTGCGGGGAGGTTCCTGAGAACTACACGGGCAAGATAGCTAACTTCAACCCTGACCTCGTCGTCCTAGTTGACGCCGTTGATTTCGGCGGTGAAGTAGGCGAGTACATCATAGCCGACCCGGAGGGAACGCTCGGGGAGGCAATATCGACGCACGGCCTTCCGCTGAAGTTCGTTACACAGTTCATGAAAACGATGGTTAACGCTGAGTTCGTGCTCATAGGCTGTCAGCCAGGCTCGACGGGCCTCTTCCAGGAGCCGAGCGAGCTGATAAAGAAGCGCGCCGAGAGACTGGCGGAGCTGTTAGCGGGGATTTTGGGAAAAGGATTTAATGGAAAATGAGTAAGTGGTTCTGTGAGACCATGCCGACGGTAGCGATTAAGATTCCCGAGGGAGTTGATATTGAGTTTGCAAAGGGCCTTGCAAAGCTCGTGGAAAAACGCTTAGAGGAACTCAGAGAGCTCAATGAACTCCTCAAAAACTCGGAGCTAACTGATGACGATATCGAGGTTATAGTTGAAGAAATAGGCAGGAAAAGGAGGGCCTTCTTTGAAAAGGCCGATAGTGATTGACACAAACGTGCTCTTCTCGTTTTTTAAGAGGGATAGCACGACCAGAAGACTCATCCTATGCATTTCACTTGATACTCCCATTTATGCTCCCGAATACCTGCTTGATGAGCTAAGGAGTTACTCCACCCTCATAAGGAGAAAGGCTCACCTCACGCATGAAGACTTCGAGAGAGTTTTGACACTGCTCAGAAAATATGTGACTTTCATCGACTATGAAAGCTACGCTGATTTTCTTGATATTGCCATCAGAATTACTCCAGACCCAAAAGACGTTGACTTTGTGGCACTTGCATTAAAGCTAAACGCGATTCTGTGGAGTAACAATAAAGAGCTTAAGAGTGTTCCGGTTTTAGAAGTTCTAAACACAAGGGAAATCATAAAAATGTTCCCTGAATGCCTTTAATCCTCCCCAAATCTTCTCTGGTGTTCACGTTGAAGAAACTCTCGCGCCACTCCTCGGGGAGGGACTCTATCGGGAGGTAGCAGGGATTGACCTCACGGATTGCCCTGTTGAGGGCGTAGTTTCCGGCTTTTATCTTCTCCTCAAGGACTTCGCGGAAGGCCCTGGAATAAGCGGCGTGAAGGGGTTCGAGGTAGCCGTTCCCCCACCTCGGCACGCAGGCAGTTTTTCCGCTCTTCTTGAATTCGGATATGATGAAATCAACGAACTCGGGGACGATAAGGGGCATGTCGCCGGCAACGACGAAGGCATCTCCAAGACCCAGCGCCGTGTAAACTCCTCCCATCGGGCCTATCAGCAGGTTATCAACGACCACGCGGTAGCCAAGCTTTTCCAGTTTCTCCGCGTTGTCCTTTGAGGCAACGAGGATGACCTCGTCGATTCTTCTGGCGGTTTCAAGCCTCTCGATGGTGTAAAGAATCAAAGGCTTGCCGTTGATTCTGTAGAGTAGCTTGTCGCCCCCGAACCGCTTTCCCCTTCCGCCGGCCAAGACAGCTCCGATCATTCCTTCCTCTCCTCGTCGACTTGGATGTACTCGATGGTGCTGATGTACTTCACGTAGTCCATCGCCTTCTTAGGGTTCAGCATGTCGTTCATGAGATTCTGGAAGTAGTTATCCTTATCGTAGGCGACTTCGTAGTTAACCACAACGTCAAGGTAGCCGGAGTGGAAGTTCTCAGCTTCCTCGCGCGTGTAGAGCTCGAAGGAGACGTGGTAGCCGTACTTCTCCTCTATAGGGTCGCGAATGTTCTCCACGAAGTCAGCCATGCGGTTCATCTTCACAGGGTCGTAGGGTTTGTCTATGACGACGACAACGTCTATCTCTGGAAAGTCCGGATCGCGGAGGTGCCTCCCGTAGAAGACTATCGAGAGAAGGTTGTCTCCGTAGAAGTCTTTTACCCTTTGAATCAACTCCTCCTTGGCCATCTTCAGCTTTGCCTCGTTCATCTCACCACCACCTGAGAAAAGTTCTGGAAAAATAAAAGTTTAATCGAAGGTCGGCTGGTAGCGGTACTCGATGTGGAGCTTGCTCTCGGAGTCGAGCTTTTCAGCCGCTTCAAGCAAGACCTTCCTGTCCTTCTCGGGCAACTCTTTAATCGGGAGCCTCAGCACGTCCCTGACCTCAATGTCGAAGGCCCTCGCGTTCTCGTCTATTCCGAGAGCAGACTTTATGAGCTTCACGGCCTCTTCGCTCAGCTCCCCCTCCTCCTCGATGATTAGCAGGTCGCCTGCGTAGTGGCCCGTAATCCTGGCCGAATACTCGGGGTAGTCCTCGTACTTGAAGCGGTAGAGCTTCCAGGGCACCTCAGACACCCGCCGTCACGGGGTACTTCTTCCTGAGGGCCTCTCCAAGGGAGTGATACTCGTCGTACAGCCTCCAGAACTCGTTTTCGAGGAAGCGCATGGCGACCTTTACCCTGGAGTCCTTCTCCTTGAGGAAGTATCCCGTGACGAGGTCGTGGAGCTTCTCCCTCGGGTTCTCAGGGCTCTCTTTGAAGGCCCTATCAACGAGCTCGATGAAGTCGTTGAGGACAGCTTCCCTGTCGTAGTAGCCTATGACGCGCCTGAGCTCCTCGCGAAGGGTGAGCCAGTAGCGGAGCGGTATCGGCCTGTCGGGGATTCTGAACTCGACCTCGTTCTCTTTGCTCGGTGTCTCCTTCGGCGGGAGTGCAATCCAGTATTCGCCCTTCATCTTCTTCTCCTTGATGCCGAGGAGCTGGGCCACGCCGTAGAGTATCTCCTCCGGGCTCGGCGGACAGCCGGGGATGTACATGTCTATCGGCACTATCATCTCCGGCCCACCGCTCCTGAGCCTGTCCCTTCCGCGCTGGGGGGAGGTGTTGTAGAGGGCGTAGCTGTTGTAGAAGATTCCACCGCTCGAGGCGCACGTACCCACGGCAACCACTATCCTCGGCTTGGGGGGCATAGCCTCATAGGCCTTCTTGAGCGCTATCCTCGTCTGCCTTGTAAGCGGGCCGGTGATGAAGAGCGCATCCGCGTGCCTCGGGTTGGGGACGACCTTGACACCGAGCCTCTCGAGGTCGTAGTAGGGGCTGAGTACGTCGAGCACCTCAATGTCACAGCCGTTACATGAACCCGCATCAACGTGATAGACCCAGACGGACTTGAGCCTTCTTCCCATCACTCCTCACCCCCCTTCTTTACGAGTATGAACGCTGGATATGCGTTGCCCTCGGTTTCCCTGAGCTTCTCGACGGTCTTGCGCATCTTTGCCTCCTGCGTCAGGCCAATCCTATCTTCAAGCGCGTACATATCGATGATTTCCTTGGGCAGAATCGCCTTAACGTACTCAATCTGCCTCTCGGTGAAGTCGAGGTACTCACCGCACTCCTCGCAGTAGGCCAGCTTGTGCTCCACTACTTCAACGAGGTCCTCCTTGTTGTCGGTAGCTATCTCGAAGATGTTAGTCGGTTCCATAGCTCCAGTCGGGCAGACCTCAACACAGCGGTGGCACCTTATACATCTCGCCGCGTTGAAGGTGAGCCTCTTGACGCCCCTCTTTTTGTCCCATTCGAGGATTAAGGCATCGGGCGGGCAGGCGTTGACGCAGGCTCCACAGCCTATGCACTTCTCGGGGTTGATGTGCGGGATTCCTCTGTACTCGGGTGGCTTCTCGATGTCAATAAAAGGATAGGGGGTGGTGACAGGGGCTTTCTTGCTGAACTTCTCGACCTCGAAGCGGTTCCACTTCTTGAGCTTCTCGGTGTAGGAGAGGCTCTCGGCCATCAGAACACCCCCCTGTACTTGATTGAGAGCTCGTTGAACTCGGCCTCGGTTAGGACCTTCACCTTGCCCGTCTCGACGTCGACGAACTGAACCCTCTCTGTACAGGAGTAGCACGGGTCAATGCTCGCTATGATGAGCGGTGCGTCTGCGACGTGATAGCCCTTGAGCATCTCCGGCACAGCAGGCAGGTTGTTGTAGGTCGGAGCCCTAACCTTCCAGCGGTAGACCTTGTTCTTCTCGCCGGTCATGACGTAGTGGACCACCTCACCGCGGTGGGCCTCGGTGAATCCTAACGCCTCTTCATACTCGGGTAAATCACCAATCGGAACCATTATGTCTCCGCCGGGCATCTGGTCAATGAGCTGTTCCACTATCCAGAGGCTCTCGAAGAGCTCGTCCATCCTGACGAGAACCCTGGCCAGAACGTCGCCCTCCTTGTAGACCGGAACCTTGAAGTCGACCTCGTTGTAGGCCATCGCTGTCTTTGTCGCCTGGTCGAGCCTCGTGTCAATCCTCCTTCCGCTGGCACGAGCGGTCGGTCCGAGGACGGAGTAGGCCTTGGCGATCTTGTAAGGCAGGATTCCGACTCCCTCGGCGCGCTTGATGAATGTGTTGGTGTTCAGGGCGATGTCGATGAACTTCTTGGTCTCCTCGCGTATCTGCTTGACGACCTTCAGGATTTCCTCCTTGCGGTAGTCGAGGATGTCCCTTCTAACTCCACCGACGATGTTCATTCCGTACTGCTTCCTGTTTCCGGTTAAGCGCTCGACAAGCCACATGACGGGCTCACGGATTCTCCACGCGTGCATAAAGCCCGTGTCGTAGCCGACGAGGTGAGCGGCTATTCCGACCCAGAGCAGGTGGTTGTGAATCCTCTCCAGCTCGAGCATCAGCGTTCTTATGTAGCGCGCCCTGTCAGGGATTTCCACGTCGGCGAGCCTCTCAACGGCCATCGCGTAGGAAACAGAGTGCTGGTAGCCACAGATTCCGCAGATTCTCTCGGCGAGGAAGAGCACCTGGTTGTAGGTAAGCCTGCCCTCCCCTGTCTTCTCGATTCCCCTGTGGGAGTAGAAGCCGCGGTAGTCAACGTCAACTATCTCCTCGCCTTTGACGAAGAGCCTGAAGTGAGCCGGCTCCTCGATACCCATGTGAACCGGGCCCATCGGGACGAGCGTCGTTCCCTCGGGCTTCTCCTTGAACTCGGTCTTAACCTCTGCCATCGGTGAGTGCCTGTAGTCCATGTCCTTCCTGAGCGGGTAGACACCTTCGGGCCAGTCCTCAGGAAGGATGAGCCTCCTCGGGTCTGGGTGGCCAACTGGGTTGAAGCCGAGCAGGTCCTTAACCTCCCTCTCTATCCACAGCGCTGCGGGGAGCTTGGCCGCGACGCTCGGGAAACTCGGGTCGTCGGCGGGCATGTAGGCCTTGAGGAAGACCCAGTAGTTCTCGTCCATGTTCTGCGGTTCAACCTGGACGTTGAGGAAAGGCATGTAGACGAACTTGCCGTTGAGTGGCCTCTCGTCGGTTCCGACGGCGGTCGAGAGGTGGGTCTCCTTGAACTCAGGGTGGTTGTGCCACCAGAGGACCGCCTCAGGAAGGACTTCCCTGTCAATCACGAACATGTACTGCCCGTAGGTCATCCTCTTGCACTCTTTAATGTGCTCTTTGAAGGCCTCGTAAAACTCCTTCAGGCCCTTTCTCTCAGAGAGGATTGTCTCGACGTCAGCCTTCCTGCAGTGGCCGTTTTCGCAGGCCCTGCACTCAAACTCGAAGTGAGCCTCCAAATCCCTCGTCGTTACCATATTCACCACCCCATGAACGCTATGGCAAGGATAACTATCCCGGCAAAGAAAGCCCTCGTGTTCATCTTAACAACGTGGTCAATCCTGAGCCTCGCGTTCGTTGCTTCGAGTGAGGCTATGACCGGATACAGCGCCACCGTCAGGAGGAACTGAACCGCGAGCACCTCTGCCGCCTTGAGAGTCGTGTTTATCGGCCCGACCCACGGGAGGACGAGCAGGCTGACGAAGAACCACAGCAGGGCGAAGCGCTTGATGTAGATGGCGTAGTAGAAGACTCCGAGGAGCCTTCCGCTGTACTCGCTGAGCGGACCGCCTATAACCTCCTGCTCCGCCTCCGCTATGTCAAAGGGCATGAAGCCGCTCTCGACGTAGAGCGCGTAGGCGAGCAGGACGTAGGTCATGACGAGCGAGGGGGTGAGGTGCAGGTTGGCTATGATGTCAGAGATGTTGAGCGAGCCCGCGTTGTAAGCGAGGACTCCGTAGAGGATTGCAATGAGGGGCTCGACGGTGAGGATTATCTGCATCTCCCTGGCCGAACCGAGGTGGCTGAAGGCGTTCTGGACTGTCAGGCCAGCGAGCATGAGGAACACGCTGACCATCAGTATCACGTAGAAGAACACCACTAAGTTGAAGCCTATGTCAATCGGCACCACGTTTCCGTAGGGAAGGAGGAGCGCGCCGATTACTGCCGAGGCGAGTGCCAGATAAGGCGCCCAGGTGAAGAGCGCGCTCTTGGTCGGCTTAACCGACGGAAGGCTGAAGAGCTTGTTGAGGTCGTACCAGGTCTGCATGAGCGGTGGCCCGCGCCTGTACTGGAGCCTTGCCTTAACCCTTCTCGCTATTCCGTCGAGGTAAGGGGGCAGGAGGAAGGTCAGGAGCACACCGATAAAGCTGAAGGCGAGCTTGGCCGTCGTCTCCATTTTCATCACCTCACATGACTATCAGCAGTCCCACGATAGCCCCAACGACGACGAGGGCTATGACGACGAATGTGCCGAGCCTTATTCCTGGGATGACGTTCTTTGCTATGTTGAGGAACCTGATGAGAGGCTTGAAGACCTCCTCGTCTATGTGCATGACTTCCCTTTCGCGGAGGTCGTCAAGGGTCTCTATCCTGGTGTACGGTGTGTCGACTATCTTGGTGAAGTAGCTCGCCATCCAGAGGTAAGCCCTGGTTATGTAGTGAATCGCTCCAGCTCCGACGCGGTAGAACCAGTCGCCTAACCTATAGAACGAGCCTATCTTCTCCTCGTACTTGAGGTAGTAGCCCTCGGCGTTTATCCTGTACTCGTCCTCGTCTATCTGGGTTGAACCGCAGTCCCAGGGCTTGGCCTCCTTTCCGAACTCAGGCTTGAAGACGAGGTAGAGTCCAAAGGTCAGTACTCCGAGGACTATCACGAAGAGCACTGGAGAGAACATCACCGACTGGAAGCCAATCTTGTAGAGGTTCTCGTTTATCGGGGCGTTGAAGACGTTGAGGATTCCCGTTACAGTTCCAGGGAAGACGCCTATGAGGAGCGTTAAGCCTGCGAGAACCCACTGACCAACGAGCATCCCAGCTGGAACCTCCTGAACGCTCTCGTAGCGCTTCATCTCACCGCCGAACTGGGCACCATAGAGCTTTATTGAATACGCCAGAGTTCCCGCACTGAGGAATGCCGCGAGGACGGCGCCGAGGGCCAGGATGTAACTGTCGGAATAGTAGCCCGAGACGTAGATGAGCCACTTGCTTATGAAGCCGTTGAAGGGTGGAACGCCACTTATGGCGAGCGAGGCAAAGAGCGCCGCCAAAGCTGTTACCTTCATAGTCTTTCCGAGGCCACCGAGCTCGTTGAGCTCAACGGTTCCCGTCCTGTACTCAACTGCCCCCGCCGATAGGAAGAGCGAGGCCTTGAATATCGCGTGGTTGAGGGCGTGGAAGAGTCCCGCGAAGGCCCCAAGTGCTCCAACGGCACCGAGGAAGCCACCCTTCGGGATGAGGGCCATTCCTACTCCAAGGCCGAACCAGACGTAGCCCATCTGGCCGATGGATGAGTAAGCCAAGAGCCTCTTGGCGTTGGTCTCCCTGAGGGCATAGAGGGTTCCGACGGTGAGGGTTATCGCGCCTATCACCGCGACGAAGAGGCCGAGGTTGTAGCTCGTTCCGACGGTTCTCCAGATGAGGGCTATGAGGCCATAGATGGCCACTTTCTCCATTGCACCGGCCATTACAGCCGAAACGCTGGTTGGAGCGGCCCTGTAGGTCTCGGCAACCCAGAAGTGGAATGGCACCATACCCGACTTTGCCATGAATGCCACCATAAGGAGCGCCGTGAAGACGGCCTTGGTGCTGGCAGGGGCGGTTGCCATCGCGTTCGCTATGTTCTCAAAGGTGAGTTCTTCAAAGTTTCCAATCAGAGAATAAGCGGTTCCCAGGGCGAGGAAGAGCGGAATCGTGTCGAGGAAGTGCATGGTGATGTAGTACTTGACGCTCGCGTTGACGTCCCTCGCTTTTTCGCTGAAGAACACCAGCACGAACGAGCTGAGGGTCATAAGCTCCCAGCCCATGACGAAGTACTCCATGCTGTCCGCAGTAACTATGAGGGTCATGCTCGCAAGGAAGGTGTTGTACGCTATGGCGTAGACCCAGCCCTTTCCGACCTTTTCGAAGAGCTCCATGTAGTTTATCGCGTAGAGCGAAGCCGCCGCTCCGACGAGGCCAATTATGAGGAGGAACACTATCGAAAGGTCATCTATCCTGATGGGGATTCCGAAGAGGTCGCCCGAGACAGGGCCGCTGGTGTAAACTTCGTAAACCTGCCAGAGGAGGGCGAGTGAACCGAGGAATGCCATGAAGCTTGACGCCTTAACCGTGGCCTTGTAGTCCCTAAGCAGGCCGACGAGACCACCGAGGATGAAAGCCCCAATCGCGTATTCGAGTATCATCTCACATCACCCCGCAAAGCCTATCTTCATCACAACGTCGAGGCTGACCCAGGGCATCACTATGCCGACGATTATGAGGACGATGAGCACCGCAACGATGACCTTTGGCTCCTTCTTGGGCTCACCCTCGCCGAAGAAGCTCTCCCTGAACCAGAGGAGCACCACGACCAGGAATATTGCCGCGTCTATGAGAATCACCGTAGGGAAGAGCCATGAGGCGATTCCCTTGGCGTGCCTGGTGCTCATAATTGTGAAAGCCTTGCTGAAGAACAGTCCGAGGGGTAAGACACCCGAGAGACCAAGGAAGCTGAGGAACCAGGCTATGCTCGCCCAGGGGACGGTTCTTCTCATGCCCTTAATGAGCTTGAGGTCGGTGGTGCCGTATGCTAAGGCGAGTCCGCCGACGGAAGCGAAGGCGAGGGCCTTAACGACCGCGTGGTTGACGACCTGGTAGAGGGCAATCTGGATTCCCGCAACGTGGCCGAGGAGGGCGTAGGCGAGGGTTATGTAGGCAACTCCCGCGTGTGCCATGGTTGAGTAAGTTATGAGCCTCTTGGCGTCGCGCTGGAGTGGATAGTAAATCATCATCAGGATTACAAGGGCAACGCTCAAACTACCGAGAACCCAGAAGTAGTCGTCGTTGGGCTTCATATACTGGATAACCCTGAAGAGCATGTACGCACCGAGAGGGACAATCGAGGCGGCGTGGACGTAAGCACTTGCTGGAATCGGTGAGGCGGTTGAATCTGGGAGCCAGGAGTAGAACGGGAACTGGGAGCTCATCATGAAGGCCGCGAAGATTAGCAGGAGGAATGCCGTACCGTCATAAGTGGCCGTGGTGAGGTCCTGTCCTGTGCCGAGAACGGCAACCGCTCCGAGGATGAGGAGCACGCCAACGTTGAGGACGAGGAAGGCCTTGAGGGCGTCGGTCTTGGCACCGCCGAGCTCAATTAAGCCGAGTATGGCTATCGCCATGAGCTCAAGCGCAACGGCAAACTGGACGAGGTTTGTGGAGTATATGAAGACCATGCTGGCCCCTGTGAGCAGGCCGAAGAGCGCGTAGAACTTCCCTTTCCCTGAGTCAAGGAACCTGCTCGCGTAGACTGCCATGAGAAACGCAATCAGTATCGAGACGAAGCCCATGAGGATTGAAGCGACGTCCACGTTTATCCCAAAGACCTCGCCGAGGTTGCCGGTGGTAACGTAGCTCGTATGATAGACCTTCTCGGAGCCCTTTGAGAAGAAGTCGTAGACCGCTACACCATTGAGGAGCAGGGAAACGCCGAGGACCAAGCTCGCTATCAGGTCGGCGGTCTTTCCCTCGAGCTTCCAGATGAGCAGAAGCGCGAAGGGGATGAGCGCTGAGATTAGCACCAGTTCAATCATCACCATCACCCCTTGGTTTTTAACCCTTGGTTTTCGTTGTAAAAAAATAATGTCAGAGGACGAGGTAGGCCTTCTCGCCCTCTCCCTTCTCGGCCGAGCCCTTCAGGTTGGCAACTACCTTTCCTTCCCTGTTCCAGAGTATCTCGTTTATCTCACCGAACTTGAGGGCCTCAGTTGGGCATGCCGAGACACAGGCCGGAAGCAGACCCTCCGCCCTTCTGTCGGCACAGAGGTCGCACTTGTCCATAATCTTGTTCTCCTCGTCGAGCTTGGGGACGCCGAACGGACAGGCAACGGCACACATGAGACAGCCGATACACTTGAGGGGGTCAAAGGCAACAGCGCCGTCCTCGTCCCTGAAGAGGGCTCCGGTCGGACAGACGTTCATACAGGGTGCCTTCTCACAGTGGCGGCAGTTGAAGGGGACGGTGAAGAGGTCGGGGAACTCGAAGACCCTGATGCGGGCTTCGCCGTGGGTCATCTCACAGGCCACTTCACAGGCCTTACAGCCGATACAGCGCTTATAGTCAAGGAAAATCTTCTTGCTCATTCCAACCACCTCACTCCTCTACCTTCCTAACCCTGGCCGCGACGGCCTTGAGCTCGGCCATCTTGGTCTTCTCGTGGGTAACCTCAAGGGTCAGGACGTTGATGTTCCAGTGGTTCGGCATCGCTATGACTCCCTCCCTGACGTGCTCGGTAACCTCTGCCCTGACGAGAACGCTTCCGCGTCTGGTCTCGACCTTGACGAGGTCTCCGCTCTTTATGCCGTACTTCTCGGCGTCCTTCGGGTTAATCATGACGTACTCCTCTGGCCAACGCTTCTTCAGGCTGGGGCTCTCGAAGGACATCGTTCCAGTGTGCCAGTGGCCGACCTGCCTGAAGTTGGTGAGCCAGAGCGGGTACTCCTCGTCGGGCATCTCCGGTGGCTCGCGCCACTTGACGGGCTGGAGGTGTGCCTTTCCATCGGCGGTCTTGAAGCCCTTCTTGAAGAGGACCTTCGTTCCCTCACCGGGCTCTGTGCACGGGAAGAAGCATCCCTCGGGGTGCTCGGTGAGGTATTCTGGAGTCGCGCCCTTGAACATCGGAATGACGCTGTTTATCTCCCTGAGAATCTCGTCCGGGTGCTCGTACTTGAAGTACTCGCCGAGGCCGAGCTCCTTGGCGAGCTCAACCAGGATAAGCCAGTCGGGCTTGGCCTCCCCAGGCGGATTGGCGGCCTTGTAAGTCCTCTGAACCCTTCTCTCGGCGCTTATAGCTGTTCCCGTCTTCTCGAACCAGGCCGCGGCCGGGAGGACTATGTCGGCGTATTTAGCCGTCTCGGTGAGGAATATGTCCTGCACAACGAGGAAGTCAAGCTTCTTGAGCTGCTCCTGAACCCACCTGCTGTTCGGGGCAGACTTGGCGATGTTACCGCCGACGATGTACATCATCTTAATCTTGTTGCCCATCTCACGTATCATGCTGGTGAGGTCAAGGCCAACCCAGTCGGGTATCTTGAAGCCCCAGAGCCTCTCAAGCTCGGCCCTCGCGGCCTCGTCGGTAACGAGCTTTCCTGTCGGGAGCTTGTTGGGGGCAATGCCGCTCATTGCCGCACAGAATCCACACTGCGCTCCTGGGAAGACACCGCTCCAGACGCCCTCCTTGCCGATGTTGCCAGTGATTGCTATGAGGTTCGCGAGGGCGAGAGCGAACTCGAAACCGTTGACGTGCTGGTTGAGACCCTCGTTGACGAGAAGGGCCATTCTCTTTGTCGCTATTAGCCTCGCAACCTTCCTTATGTCCTCGGCAGGGACACCGCTTATCTTCTCCGCCCACTCGGGGGTGTACTCCTTAACGGCCTCTTTGAGCTCCTCGAATCCGGTCGTCCTCTCGTTGACAAACTCCTTGTCGTAGAGCTCCTCGCTTATGACGACGTTGAGCATAGCCAGGGCTATCGCGAGGTCGGTTCCCGGGTAGGGCTTGAGGTGTATGCTCGCGTACTTGTGGCCCCTCGTCTCGCGCGGGTCTATGACGACCATCTCGGCGCCGTTGTCGAGGACGGCCTTCTCGATGTACTGACCGAAGAAAACGGGAGCGGTCTCCGCCGGATTGTGGCCCCAGATGACTATCAGCTCTGCCTTGGCGACGTCCTCGAAGGGGTTTGTAGCCGGAGCGCTTCCGAAGACTGCCGTTCTCGCAGGGGCGTTGGAGTACTGGCAGTACCTCCCCGGGAAGTCAAGGTGGTTAGTTCCTATCGCCTTAGACAGCTTGTGGACGAGGTAGTTCTCCTCGAAGGTTATCTTCTCGCTTCCGAGGAAGGCTATCGCCTCTGGGCCGTAGGTCTCCTTGATTTCCTTAATCTTCTCGGCGATTATTCTGTAAGCTTCGCTCCAGCTTATCTCCTCAAACTTTCCTTCTCCCTTCTCACCAACACGCTTGAGGGGTTTCTTGAGTCTCTTGGAGCTGTTGATGAACTGGTAGGAAGCAACGCCCTTGGGACAGAGCTTTCCGCGGTTGACGGTGGGGTGGTCGTAGTCGAATTCAATCCTCCTGATGTATCCGTTAACGCTGACCGCGTAGAAGCGACAGCCGACTGAACACCAGGGGCATACAACCGGCACGAGTTTCTCTGCCATGGCTATCACCTTTTGATGACTGACCAGTCATTTAGGGTGGACGTCAAAACCTTAAATAGTTTTCTGCAATAAACGAAACAAAAAGGCTTTACAGGTGGTCATAAGTTAAACAGAACTGTACACTATGTTAAACGCTTGCCGAGAGACGGAGGTGATTCAAGACGACTTCAACGGCCTTCCTGAGGTAGTGCTCTCTCGAAAAGCCCAGACAGTCCCCTGCATGAAGGTAATGCATCAAAGATGCTAAAAACACCTGAAAAGCTATGAGCGCGTCCTCAAAGCCCACTTTAACGTAGGCAGTAATTCTCCTCGCTCCTTCCCTTAAAAGCTCCGAACAGGACTGACGGTAGATTTCATCTATGCTCTTCATTCTTTCCCGAACCGAGAGCATATGGAAAAAGATTTCTGCTCGGTAGTTCTCCGAATAAAAGTTAAGGAACTCTTTCCCAAGCTGGAGGAGGTAGCTTTCCAAGGTTGGGAACGAGACCGTTATGTATGGGTCGTTTAAGGACGGCATGGCCATTATGGGCATTACCTCAAAGGCGAGCTCCTTTATGAGGTCGTCCTTGCTCTTGAAGTAGAGGTAAAACGTCCCCTTAGCAACACCCGCTCTGGCGACTATCTCATCTACCGTGGTCTTGTCGAAGCCTTTCTTCGCGAAGAGCTCCATTGCAGAGGACACGAGTTTCTCGCGGGTTTTACCAGGGGACTTTGTAGCCATGACCACCACTTCTGACTACACGGTCATTTTCTTATGGACAGTTATGTGCAGAAGGATAATTTAAACTTTCCGCTCGGGGGACATCACATAGAGAACAAAAAAGAGTCTGTAAAATCACAGAATCGAATTAATCAGCTCCTCATCTACCTTTGCGACCTCTGAGAGGAGCTCCCCAAGCTCTCCAGGAACCATCTTTGCGAAAAGCCCCATGTTCATACCGAAGACGTACACACCGTCAGGCATCTCTATTATGGAGAACTTGCACGGCATCATGGCTGAAATCCAGCGGTTCTCGGGCTTTTCGAGGGCCTTCTTTGCGAACTCCTTGTTGCAGATTTCAACGATTGCAAACCGTATTCCGAGCTTTTCGGTGAAGTCATGCTCCCCGATAACGCTCCAGCCCAGCTCGTCAACCTTTTTCTTAATCCTCTCGAGAGTTTCCTCAAATCCGTGTTTGCTTTTCACGCCTTTGACCATCTGCTTCATCATGTCTTCCATGTCAATCACCTGACTGACTGGTCAGGAAAAGGTCTATAAATCGTTTTCCTTCACCTTTGGTTGATAACCATGGCCCTGATGTTAGCTGGAAGGGTCGTTGAAGTCAGGGATGGAAAGGCGATAGTGGACGTTGAGGGCCAGCTCAGAGAAGCAAAGCTGGACTTCGTGAGGAACGTGAAACCTGGGGACTACGTGAAGATTTACTACGGCATAGTCCTTGAGAAGGTCACGAGAGAAGAGGCCGAGGAGACCCTTGCGAGGTGCTCCTACCACCGCTCGAGCAAACTCGAACTGACCTTCACGGTTTCAAACCTGAAGTTTTAGATAGGCCTAAATAACCCGCTCGAGAACTCTGGGTAGGTGAAGCTCATGTGCTTGGCAACTGTTGCTAAGGTTTTGGAAGTTAACAGGGAGAAGGGAACCGCGTGGGTTGACTTCGGGGGCGTCAAGAGGGAGGCGAGGATTGATTTGATGCCCGACGTTGAGCCCGGCGAGTACGTGCTGATTCACACGGGTTTCATAATCGAGCGCGTTGATGAAGAGACCGCGAAGGAAATCCTCTCGGCCTGGGACGAGGTCTTCAAGCTCGAAAAGGATGCGATAGGCGGCTACTACTACCCGGGTGATTGAGATGAGCCTGCAGTCGGTTCTTGCCCCCTACAGGGACAGGGGAATAGCCCAAAAGCTCGTGGAGAAAATCAAGGAAGAAGCCAAAACTCTTGACGGTGAGATAAGGATAATGCACGTCTGCGGGACCCACGAGGACACGATTACCCGCTCTGGAATTCGCTCGCTCCTTCCAGAGAACGTTAAAGTCGTCAGCGGACCCGGCTGTCCGGTCTGCATAACACCGGTTGAAGACATCGTGGCGATGCAGCTGATTATGAAAAAGGCCCGCGAGGAGGGGGAAGAAATAATTCTCACGACCTTCGGTGACATGTACAAAATCCCCACTCCAATGGGAAGCTTTGCCGACTTGAAGAGCGAGGGCTACGACGTGAGGGTGGTTTACTCAATCTACGACGCCTACAAGATGGCCAAGGAGAACCCCGACAAAATCGTCGTCCACTTCAGCCCTGGCTTTGAGACCACGACCGCCCCTACTGCAGGAATGCTCAACGCCGTCGTCAACGAGGGCATCGAGAACTTCAAGATTTATTCCGTGCACAGGCTCACGCCCCAGGGAATAGAGGTTCTCATAAAGCAGAAGAGCAGGATTGATGCCCTTATCGATGCTGGTCACGTCTCGACGATAATAGGCGTCAGGGGCTGGGAGTTCCTGAGCGAGAAGTATGGAATCCCACAGGTCATAGCGGGCTTCGAGCCAAACGACGTCCTCCTCGCGATTCTACTCCTCATACGGATGTACAAAGAGGGGGACGCGAGGGTAGTGAACGAGTACAAGCGTGCCGTCAAATATGAGGGCAACGTGGTGGCCCAGCGGTTAATCGACAAGTTCTTCGAAGTTAAGGACGCGAAGTGGCGCGCCCTCGGAGTCCTCCCGGGAACGGGGCTGGAAGTAAGAAAGGAGTGGAAGGAGCTCGAAATCAGGAACTTCTACCACGTCGAGGTGCCGAAAAACCTGCCAGACCTTGAGAAAGGCTGTCTCTGCGGTGCCGTGCTAAGGGGTCTGGCGATGCCAACCGACTGCCCGCACTTCGGCAAGACCTGCACGCCGAGGCACCCGATAGGGCCCTGCATGGTGTCCTACGAGGGAACCTGCCACATCTTCTACAAGTACGGGGCGTTGTTTTAGTGAGGCATAAATACAATGAGAACCAAAACTAAAGCGGTGGGAGCATGGAGGAGGTAAAGGCCGTTTACCACAAGGGCGTCCTCGTTCCACTCGAAAAGGTTCACCTTCGTGAAGGCGAGGAGGTAACCGTGGTCATCAAGAAGAAGGCCCCCAGAAAATACTTCGGAATGTTCAGAAAGGAGGACGTTGAAAAGGTCATAGAGGAGATTGAGAATGAAGGCGTTCTATGACAGCAACGTCTTTCTTAAATTTTTAGGCGGTGACAGGGAAGCGGGAGAACTCATCGACTCAGTCTTTGAAGGAACAGTTGAAGGGGTTATCAACTGGGTTGTTTTGTCAGAAGTCACCTTTGGTTACCTGAAACTCGCAACAAACCTCAGGCCGTATGACCTAAAGAAAAAGCTCTCAAAAATCGACGTCGATTTGAACCCAGTACGTGAGCTGGTGGAGCCGTTCAAAGTTCTGGAAGCCAGTTATACACCTGACGAACTTTTCAGCACTATACGAGCGTTCGGACTCCTCCCAAACGATGCCCTGATAGCGTTAACGTGCCAACGGGAGAAGATTCCGCTTGTCAGCTTTGACTCCGATTTCGACAGCGTACCCGACTTGAGGAGGATAACGAATTTCAAAGAATTGCTCGGTGGGTAGAACACCAAAGGTTCAAAACTCCCCTCTCGTTTTCAACTTTTGGTTTTGGAAATCTATAAAGGCTCCAAATACCGAGAAAAAGCGGTGAAAGCCATGAAGGCCTACCGTATTCACGTTCAGGGCATCGTTCAGGCCGTTGGATTCAGGCCGTTCATCTATAGAATAGCTCACGAGCACAACCTGAGGGGTTACGTCAAGAACCTCGGGGATGCGGGAGTCGAGATAGTCGTCGAGGGGCGAGAGGAAGATATAGAGGCTTTCATACGGGACATCCACCGCAAGAAGCCCCCGCTCGCGAGGATTGATAGGCTTGAGAAGAAGGAAATCCCACCGCAGGGTTTCCCGGAGTTCTACATCGAGAAGAGCTCCAAGGGTGGAAGGGGAGGGGACTCGATAATCCCGCCCGACATAGCAATCTGCGAAGACTGCCTGAGGGAGCTCTTCGACCCGACGAACAAGCGCTATATGTACCCCTTCATCGTCTGCACCAACTGCGGGCCGAGGTTCACAATCATCGAGGACCTGCCATACGACCGCGAGAACACCACGATGCGCGAGTTTCCCATGTGCGACTTCTGCAGGAGCGAGTACGAGGACCCCCTCAACAGGCGCTACCACGCCGAGCCAATAGCCTGTCCCGTCTGCGGGCCGAGTTACAGGCTCTACACGAGCGACGGGGAGGAAATTACTGGTGACCCGCTCAGGAAGGCGGCGGAGCTGATAGACAGGGGCTACATCGTGGCCATCAAGGGAATCGGCGGAATCCATCTGGCGTGCGACGCGACAAGGGAAGACGTCGTTGCAGAGCTGAGGAAGAGGACTTTCAGACCCCAGAAGCCCTTCGCCATAATGGCTGACTCAGTTGAGACGGTCAGAAGCTTCGCCTACGTGAGCAGGGAGGAAGAGGATGAGTTAACCAGCTACAGGCGTCCAATCATAACGCTCCGCAAGAGGGAGCCCTTCCCCCTGCCCGAAAACCTCGCGCCGGGACTTCACACAATCGGCGTCATGCTCCCCTACGCGGGAACGCACTACATACTCTTCCACTGGAGCAAGACTAAGGTCTACGTTATGACCTCAGCCAACTACCCTGGAATGCCGATGGTCAAGGACAACGAGAGGGCCTTTGAAGAGCTGAGGGATATGGCCGACTACCTGCTCCTCCACAACAGGAAGATACTCAACAGAGCAGATGACAGCGTGATTCGCTTCGTCGACGGAAGGAGGGCAGTGATAAGGAGAAGCAGAGGTTTCGTGCCATTGCCGATAGATATTCCCTTCAACTACCGCGGTTTAGCCGTTGGCGCCGAGCTGATGAACGCCTTCGGCGTGGCCAAGAACGGAAAGGTATACCCGAGCCAGTACATCGGCAACACGGGGAAGGTCGAGGTTCTTGAGTTCATGAGGGGAGCGATAGAGCACTTCAAGAGAATCCTAAGGGTTAAGGAGTTCGATTTAATCGTTGCCGACCTCCACCCGACCTACAACACGACGAAGCTCGCCATGGAGCTTGCCAACGAGATGGGGATTGAGCTCCTCCAGGTTCAGCACCACTACGCCCACATAGCGAGCGTTTTAGCGGAGAAGAACCTCGAAAGTGCCGTTGGAATAGCCGTTGATGGAGTCGGCTACGGGACGGATGGAAACGTTTGGGGCGGTGAGGTGCTCTATCTGGGCTATGAGGACGTTGAAAGACTGGCGCACATAGACTACTACCCTCTCCCGGGCGGTGATTTGGCGAGCCACTACCCGCTCAGGGCCCTGATGGGAATACTGAGCAAGGTTTATGGCATAGATGAGCTTGAAGGGATCATAAGGAAGTGCTGTCCGAAGGCGATAGAAAGCTTAAAGTACGGCGAGGTTGAGTTCTCGGTCGCTTTGAACCAGCTCGCCAAGGGCATAAACCTCGCCTACGCTTCCTCGACGGGCAGGGTTCTGGATGCTTTCGCGGTTCTGCTCAACGTGGCCTACAGAAGGCATTACGAGGGCGAGCCGGCGATGAAGCTCGAGAGCTTCGCGATGACGGGCAAGAACGACCTCGGCTTTACTGTCCCGGTTGAAGGCGAGCTGATAAGGGTGGAAGAGCTCTTCACTCAGACTCTCGATGTCCTCGAAAAAGCCTCGCCAGCTGACATCGCTTACTCGGTTCACCTTGCATTGGCAAGGGCCTTTGTAGGGGTTGCCATCGAGAAGGCCAGGGAGTTCGGAGTTAAAGACGTCGTCATGAGCGGTGGTGTTGCCTACAACGAGCTGATAGTCAAAACCGTGAGGAAGGCGGTTGAGGCGTCGGGCCTTAAGTTCCACGTCACGACGGAAGTCCCACGCGGAGACAACGGAATAAACGTCGGCCAAGCCTTCCTCGGCGGGCTCTACCTTGAGGGCTACCTTACGAGGGAAGACTTGATGCTGTGAAAAGGGTTTAAGTGGAAATAGCAAAAATTTATCATGAGGGAAAGACAATGCCCGTAATCCCGAGGGAAGAGCTCTTCGAAATCCTGCGCGAGGTGAAGGAAAGGCTGAGAGATATCCTCGGCGACGAGTTAGTCGAGGTCATCCTCTTCGGCTCGTACGCGAGGGGCGAGGCAAGGGAAGACAGCGATGTTGACGTTTTAGTCGTAGTCAGGAGAAGGCTAACGCTCGAAGAGTACGACAGACTCAGTGAAATTACAGAGAAATATGTTCTGGAGAAAGGGTTAGTTGTCTCGCTCATCGTTTATCCTATCAGTCCGGGAATGGAACACGACCCGCTGATTCAGAACGTTCACGTGGAGGGCATCAAAGTATGAACAAATACGAGGAAATGCTGAAAAAAGCCCACGAGAGTCTTGAGGCGTCGAAAACGTTGCTGGAGAGGGGATTTTATGCCTTCGCGCTCTCACGGGGCTATTACACGATGTTCTACTGCGCCGAGGCGATTCTGCTGACAAAAGGAATAAGCGTCTCAAAGCATTCTGCAGTCATAGCACTCTTCGGCAGGGAGTTCGTGAAGACCGGCGAAGTTCCCCACAAGTTTTTCACGCACCTTCGCACCGCATTTAATCTCAGACAGACCGCGGATTACTCCTTCGTGGTTGATATAACCGAGGAAGAGGCGCGCGAAAACATAAGACGCGCCGAAGAATTCCTTGAATTTACGAGGCGCTATCTAACTTCGAAAGGCTTTCTGGAGGTTTGAAAATGGGTGAAAAGATAAAGCTCGAACACGGTGCTGGCGGGGAAATAATGGAGGAGCTCCTGAGAAACGTCATACTGAAGACCCTAACACTGAAGAGCGCAGGGGGAATAGGACTCGACCAGCTCGACGACGGGGCGACGATACCGTTCGGAGATAAGCACCTCGTCTTCACGATAGATGGCCACACCGTTAAGCCGCTATTCTTCCCGGGTGGAGACATAGGAAGGCTCGCGGTTAGCGGGACGGTGAACGACCTGGCGGTGATGGGGGCCAAGCCCTTGGCCTTAGCAAACTCGATGATTATTGGTGAGGGCCTCGACATGGAAGTCCTTGAAAGGGTTCTCCGCTCGATGGACGAAACCGCCAGAGAAGTTCCCGTTCCAATAGTCACGGGCGACACCAAGGTGGTCGAAGAGCCCATAGAGATGTTCGTGATTACGGCGGGAGTTGGAATCGCGGAGAGGCCGATAAGCGACGCTGGAGCGAAGGTAGGCGACGTTGTTCTGGTCAGCGGGACGATAGGCGACCACGGGATAGCGCTGATGAGCCACAGAGAGGGGATAGCCTTCGAGACCGAGCTGAAGAGCGACGTAGCTCCCATATGGGAGGTCGTTGAAGCCGTCGCAAAAGCGATAGGCTGGGAAAATACACACGCGATGAAGGACCCCACGAGGGCCGGGCTGAGCAACGCCCTCAACGAGATTGCCCGTAAGAGCAACGTCGGAATCCTTGTGAGGGAGGCGGACATACCCGTGAAGCCCGAGGTCAGGGCCGCGAGCGAGATGCTCGGCATAAGTCCCTACGATGTCGCCAACGAGGGCAAGATAGTTATGGTTGTTGCGAGAGAATATGCGGAAGAGGCTCTTGAAGCCATGAGAAAGACGAAGAGGGGCAAAGACGCGGCGATAATAGGGGAGGTAATAGAAGAATACAGAGGAAAGGTTCTCCTCGAAACCGGAATCGGCGGAAAGCGCTTCATGGAGCCTCCCGCTGGAGACCCCGTACCGAGGATATGCTAACGCATCTCAAAGCCTTCAAGGGCCTTTTTCACCTCTTCCACGCTCGCCTCGTCTTCGAGCGTTGAGAGGTCGCCGAGGCCCTTTCCGCTTGCCAAAGCTTTGAGAACCCTGCGCATTATCTTCCCGCTCCTCGTCTTCGGCAGTTTGTTGACGAAGAAAACCTCTGCCGGAGCCGCTATCGGGCCAAGGGTTTCCCTGACGTAGTCTATGAGCTCCTTCTTCAGACCCTCACTCGGGACGACGTTCTCCTTGGGGATTACGAAGGCAACTGGCACCTCACCCTTAATCTCGTCGGGCCTTCCGATTACCGCCGCTTCTGCAACGGCGGGGTGGAGGACTAAAGCGTGCTCTATCTCTGCCGTTCCAATCCTGTGGCCCGAAACGTTCAGCACCTCGTCGGCCCTGCCGAATATCCAGAAGTAGCCTTCATCGTCCTTCATAGCGTAATCAGCGGGGTAGTAAATCCAGATTCCCTCATCGGGCTTGCTGAACCTCTGCCAATAGGTTCTTATGTAGCGCTCGTCGTCTCCCCAGATTCCGAGGAGCATCCCTGGCCAGGGCTTCTTTATCACGAGATAGCCGCGCTCGTTCGGCTCTGCAGGGCTTCCATCGGCCCTGAGAACGTCCGCATCCACGCCGAGACCTGGGAACGTTGCTGAGCCTGGCTTCAGCGGGGGCAGCTGTATTCCGGCCGAAGGATAAATCATGTAGCCACCAGTCTCGGTCTGCCACCAGGTGTCGATTATCGGGCACCTTCCACCGCCGACCACTTCGTAGTACCACTTCCAGGCCCTCGGGTTTATCGGCTCGCCGACCGAACCGAGGAGCCTTAAACTTGAGAGGTCGTGCTTCTTCACCCACTCGTCCCCGTAGCGCATGAGCATTCTAATCGCTGTTGGCGCGGTGTAGAATATCGTCACCCCGTGCTTCTCTATCAGCTCCCAGGGCCTGTCGGGCTTTGGATAGTTGAGAGCCCCCTCGTACATCATCACGGTCAGGCCAAGCGTTAAGGGCCCGTAGACGAGGTAGCTGTGGCCAGTAATCCAGCCGACGTCAGCGGTGTTCCAGAAGAGGTCGCTCTCGGTTATCCCCCACGCCCACTGCATGGTCTTGGCCACGTAGACGAGGTAGCCACCTGTGGAGTGAACGATACCCTTGGGCTTTCCGGTTGTTCCGCTCGTGTAGAGGATGAACAGCGGGTGGTTGCTCTCAACTGGAACAGGCTCAACGTACTTATCCGCCCCCTCAAGGAGGTTGTGCCAGTAGTAATCCCTGCCCTCGACCATGTTGACGCCGTTCTCCTCCCTCCTGAGGACGACGACGCTCTCAACGCTCGGCGTTTCGAGGAGGGCCCTGTCAACTATCTCCTTGAGGTTGAGCTTCTTACCGCGCCTGTAGAGGTAATCTGCCGTGATAACCACCTTTGCCCTTGCGTCGTTGATTCTCGTCGCTAAGGCTTCCGCCGAGAAGCCCGAGAATACAACGCTGTGAATCGCTCCAATTCTGGCACTTGCGAGCATGGCTATGACCACTTCTGGGACGAGGGGCATGTAGATGACGACCCTGTCGCCCTTCCCGACGCCGAGGTTTTTCAGAGCGGAAGCAAAGCGGTTCACCTCGCGGTAGAGCTCGTAGTAGGTTAACGTTCTCGTCTCACCGCGCTCGCTCTCCCAGATTATCGCGGCGCGATTCCTCTTTCCTGCCTTAACGTGCCTATCGAGGGCGTTGTAGCTCGCGTTGAGCTGGCCCCCGACGAACCAGCGGAAGAAAGGCGCCTTTGAGTCGTCGAGGACCTTCTCCCAGGTCTTGAACCAGT
>Ga0256836_1000073_pt1 | contig 58829 bp, 82 predicted proteins | sample 4561380metaG_FD_185974 | JGI IMG/M metagenome (GOLD analysis project Ga0256836, IMG submission 185974) | Hydrothermal vent microbial communities from Guaymas Basin, Mexico - 4561-380 | ecosystem: Environmental > Aquatic > Marine > Hydrothermal vents | place: Mexico: Guaymas Basin | collected...
TTTCCACTTATAAGTAACTTTGTAAGTCATTTTCGTTCCTGTTTTCCATACTTTTTTAACTTTCCCAAGAACTAACCTATCATTTTCAATATCATAAGAGTAAACATAAAAGTCCTTCTTTCCCACTAATTCTCTTATAGGTATTCCTTTTGGATATTTTGATACATCCCTAAAAGCAACTTCTATTAATGTATCTCCAGAAACACACCCAGAAGCTTCTCCTAGTAGTATCATTTTAGGGTCTTTAAAATTCCCTCTTGGTTTGACAAAATGAGATTTACATTGTTTATAGAGACCACATAATTTACATCTTTCTGGTATTTTTTCTTTCATTCTTTCTACCTCTTTTTGAAAGATTATAAAACTCTACAAATTCAACTCTTCCACAAATAGGACATATAAATGACATTCCTTGTTTTTCTTTGAATTCTGCCATCTGACTTCCACATCTTTTACAAATCATATTACAACTTCACCTCCAAATGATAGTTTCTATTTTCAGGTTGAATTAAAATTCTGTTTCCATCTAGATAAACATACCATACTTGAGTTTCAAACTCGATAGGTATCCATAGCTCACTAATTCGTATCCTTCCTAACTTTGCTTCAATGTCAACTTGGTCGTCTTGAATTTTCTTTAATAAGTTTTTCATTTTGAATTTTTGTGCCACTCTTACTAAAGTCGATCTTACGAAATCGCAACATTGAACTTTCATACTATTTCCTCCTTTTCCATGAAATCTAAAATAGTTTCAATTGCTTTTTCAATGTTGGAAGTTTCAAAGTCTGTTATCAGTATCTCAAAATCAGAAAATGTAGCGTTATAACTTATAAAAATCTTGTTTAACAAAGAATTAAATTTTTCATCTTCAAATAAAAGTAACCCTACAGGTTGATCTAATAGTATTTGAACCTTATTGTTGAAAACATTTATCTCCATTATTCTCCTCCTTAATTTACTTTTATTTTTAGTTAAATATAACATATTTTCCAAAAAATATCAAGTATTTTAGAAAAACTTATTGAATTTCTCCAATATACATAGTTTCTAAATTCCTTTTAAGAGGTATTCTTATACCTGATTTCCCACGTCTATTAAACCCTAAATAAAAATACCCTTCAACTGCTCCTGTTTTGAAATTTAAACTGGAGATAGACCAACTTCTATGGGCTTTCCTTGCTGAATGAGCAAGATCATGAGGTTCTATTACTTCGCCTTTGTCAGGTTTATTCCAAGCATCCCTAACTGGTTGTGAAAAAGTCAAAATTGGAACTTGCCATTTTACTGCTAGATTAATCAAATCTGAATAAATATCCCCTGAGCTTTCGTAAAGCGAATCATTTTTACCTGAAGTAGGAATAAGACAATCATCATAATCTATTATAATGAAATCAGGTTTCCAGTTTTTAATTGCTTTTTGTCTAATAAGCCACGAATGTATATCAGTAGTAGTAGCTGATTTTTCAGGATAGTAAAGAACAAATAAATTGTCTTTAAGAACTTGTGAAAACACTTTCTCTTTAAGCATACCCCATTCATCCTCATTAAGCCTTAAAATATCTGAATATGAAATTCCTCCGATTCTTTGAATATATCTCATTAAAACTTCGTAATGAGTAAGTTCTAATGTAACATGCAACACTCGTTTTCCTAACATAGCGTTTACAGCACCAACATTAACTCCAAGTGCCGATTTTCCAGCTTTCGGTGGTGCTTGAACAACATGAATTTCACCAGGAGCAAAACCACCGTGAAAAATGTTGTCAAGTGTTGGAAAGCCAGTTGAAACGAGCACCGAAGGTGAATACCTTCTTATGAGCTCTTCTCTCACTTGATCTAAATCTTGAAAACTAACTGCATTATAACTTGAAGCACCTATCGATGCGATATACTCAAATTTATTCAGAACATAATCAATTTTCCCTTCCATAACATAACGCGGTAAATCAGGAAGAAGTTCTTTTATTTCTTTTTCTTTAAGAAACTTTACTACACGCTCCTTAACATAATTTACATCTACTGTTTCTTTGAATAATCTTTTGGCTTCTTGCAATACTTCTTTTGTGTCTTCAATTGCAAGTTGAGACAATCTATTTGAAACTTCAACTAAAAATTGAGAAGAATTAAATGTTTCTTCAGATGCAAGTTCTTGCAAAATTTGAAGAAAAAGATTATATGGAAATTCAAACATTGGAGGCTCTAAAAGCATTAAAAAATCGAGCCTAAAAAGTGCATCTTGAACTAAAGCTACTAAAACCTGAAATTGAAATTGAGGTGAATAAAGCTTAGCTGTTGTAGGTTGTGCTAACATCTTACCCTCCTCGTTTTAATTCTAAAAATCAATAAGTTTTGCAACTAAAGATTTAAATCCATACTTTTGAAGTTTCTGAGTAGCACCTATCAAATCAAAAGTTGGAAACTTCACCTTGATATCTAAATTTGACAAATCTACAAATTTAAAATCAATAAGCTTCAAATTTCTTTCAACAATCTCTATGTTTTGTATAATTCTTTTTGCCCAAGATTCTTTCTTTGTCTTTAATAAACGAATTAACTCTAAAATTTCAGGCTCTAAATTTCTTTTATACATCTCTTGAACAATTTGAGTAGCTCTTTTGTTCCCAATTCCTTTTATTCCTGGAATATTGTCAGATACATCTCCCATCAAAGCTTTTTTGAGAGTTAGATATTTTGGATGATAACCAAACTTATCAATAAAATCGTTTGCTGATTCATAAAACTCACCTTTCATAGGTCTATGAATTTTTACATTCCACTGCAATAACTGAAGATAATCTTCATCGTCAGTATGAACTATTGATTTATTTTGGTAATGTTTTGTAGTAAGCCAGTAAATAATGTCATCTGCTTCTTGTCCAGGGATTTGAACTATTGCTATTCCTAAGGCGAGTAAAATTTCTTTGAGGATTTTCTGAGTTATTTTAAACTGATTTTTGAAATTCTCATCTAGCTCTTTTTTAACTTTGTAACTCTCAAGTAATTTCTTTCTCCTTTGTGAATGCCCTCCATCAAATACAACAATTGTATTTTTGATATTATTAAGCGAAAACAAAACTCTTAAAAAGATAAACGCTCCTCCTGTAAATAAACCATTATAAGTTAATCCCTGTCCTTTGTGAATGCTTCTATGAATCAAGTAATTTCCATCTATAAAATGATAAACCATACTAGTTTCCTCCTTAGATTTTATTGAGCTCAATAAACTTACAAATTAAATCATACGCAACTTCTTTAAGAGTTTCAGTTTCTTCATCTGTTAAATCTAAAAGCTCTATTAATTGAGATAGCTTACATAAAGAATATTTTCTTCCTTTTCCAAAAATGTTTGCAATAAGATAATTTTCGTTGTTGTTAGGATCCATTCTAACGAAAATTCCATCATAAATATATTTCTTTCCGTTTCTAATCACATAAAGTAAATCATTATACTCAAAATATTTATCTTTAAGAACCTCTTTTCCTGGAAGAGAGAAAGCAAAAGAAGTGTGATATGCGTCATCGTCATAAGTAATAGCATAAATACCTTTATCAGTTATTGTCATTAATAGTGATAACATCTAAACCTCCAAGCTATTAAGTTTTTCAAAAAGTTTCTTTACACCTTAAAACTTCAATCATTTTGTATTTCCTCCAGCAATCTTTTTACTAAACTAATAAAAGACGGTTCATACTGATTTCCGTTTCTGACAACTTCACAATGAACTTTCAAAGTGTCTGTAAAAGACTCTGAAGAATGGTTATAATTTTCATTTTCATCTGATTTAATTCTAAGCTTAAAAACTTTAAATAAAGGATAATCATATCTTTTGTAAGTTAACTCTAAATCTTCGTTTGGAAATCTAAAATCATCAATGAAAACAATATCAATAATACCAACTAACTTCTCAACTTGATTTACTAAATAACTAACAAAAAACGATGAATTAATATTTCTGATAATTTCAGTTCCGATAGTTTGTGCAAATAACCGAAATCCTTCCTTATAATTTCTTTTCTTGAAATAAAGATAAAATGCTTCCTCTAGTATATTTTTATGAAGCTCAATATATTTTGAAAGCTCGTAATCATCAATATAAGTGTTGTGATAAATTAAAAAATTCTGAAGACTATTTTTCAAATCCTGTAAGAAAAGATCAAAGCTCTCAAATTCTATTTCTAGAGGGAAAGATTTTGTTATTCCAAGTTTTCTTAAAAACTTTTTGAGTGGAGATGCAAAGGATAGAAATGCTGAAGAATAACCTAAATTAGCTAGTTCTTTAGAAAGAAGACGAGCCAGAGTGGTTTTCCCAGCCCCAGCTCGTCCAGTAATTTCAATTACTACCATTTTGACCTCCTTCTTAAATTCCTGTAGAACCGAATCCTTTTGAACCTCTCAATGATGGATTTATATTCTCCCAGTTAACATAAAGTTTTCTACTTACACAATAATAAATAGGAATGTTTTCGTGTGGCACAAAAGCAGTTCTCAAAATTATAGCTTGAGCCAATCTAGTACCTTTTGGAATTTTAATTGCATCAGGAAGATTTTTTATATCCTTATAACCTTCAAAGTAAACATAAGCGTCTCCACAAATTCTCAATATAACTCCTATATCACCTCTGTAAGAGCTCTCAACTGTTCCTGGACTATTAGCAATTACAAGAGGAGTGTTTAAAGATAGTCCGCTTCTTGGAACTACGAATATAAAGTAACCAGAAGGAGCAGACCATTTACATCCAGTTGGAACTACTTTAGTTTGATATTCATTTAAAATAACTTCTTCCTTTGCTTTCAAATCAAATCCTGTATGCATTTCAGAGTTGAAATCAGGAACACAATCTTTACTTTCAAAAATCAAGAGGATACATCTTTCATTATTTTTAATCTTTTCAAGAACTTCTTTTTCTGAAATTTGCTTAACAACCATTTTACCCTCCTTAATCATTTATCATTTCCAAAACAGAAAATCCTAATTGTCTTAACACTTCGATTTGAAATTCAGAAGCTTCAACAATTACATTCTTATCGTATTTTTCAAGAATTTGAAAAACATTATTCTTTATTGTCTCTAAATCTTTTTCGTTTTTAATCTTTACAAGATACTTTTTCATTTTCTTCCTCCTTTTGTTTTTTATAACTTCTTCTTTTAATCTGAACATATCCATTAAACCAATAACTGGATTTATAGGAGTTACCATAATGACCTCCTTACAAATCGATTACTGAAGTTCTAAGCCATTCGTATGCCTCTTGTTCTGAATTAAATTTTGGAGAATAATAAACATCTTGACTTGCTTCACTGTCATATAAAATGGTATACACTTTCCAAAAATACTTTTCTTTTTCGTTTATTAACTCTATACACTCAACATGTAAAAGATTGACCATAATGTTTCTTCCGCAGTTTGCTCCTAAGCCTTTTAAAAACTTCATCTCACTCTCCTCCTTTAGTTTTCTATTTCTATTAAAAATAGACTTAACTTCTTGAAAAATTCAGGTAATTTTTCAAAATATTTGGCTCAAAAAGAACAACTGAAGCTAAATCTTGTTTAATCGCTTTCTCGAGAAAATAAGGGAATTTATCTTTAACAGAATCTACATCATAACCTTGAGGAAGAAAAACAGGAAATACTTTACAACCTTTTATAAGAAATTTCATAATACTTTTTTGCCACTCTTCAATTGTTAAATCTGAATCTAATGCTAGATAAACAGTTTTAACTCCATTTTCAACGATAATATTTACTTGCTCATCAGTTATTTCTTTTCCTAATGTCGCAACGCTATATATTCCAGTAGTTCTTTTAGCATTAATTGCATCAAATATACCTTCACAAACTATAATTTCAGAAGTTCTAAAAGTTCTTGACGGAAAAAGTTTGTCTCTACGACTTCCTTTGGAATTTAAATACTTAGGTTCTTGCCCTGTATAACTTCTTCCAACAACATATATAACCTGATTATTTTCAAAAAACGGAAACAGAACTCTTCCTTTCCATTTTCTTATAATTTTGTTATCAATTTGGTAGGATTTACCAACCCTTATTTGATATTCCTCAATTTCTAAATCACTTAAATTTCTACTTTTAAGATAGTTATAAGCTATTGGAGTTAAACTTTTATCAACTTGAATTGAAATAACATCAAGATTAATTACTTCGTTATTCTGAGTTTGTTTTGCAAATACTTGAGAAGAATTATCAAAATAACTTAATGCATCTTGAATAACCTCGTTCCAATCACTAAATAAACTTTGCGATTTTCCTGTTAAAATCCTCACAAGTTGGTTTAAACTTCTAAACTTACCTGAAGCACTACATCTAAAACAATGAAATAACTTCTTTTTTAAGTGAATATACAAATGAAACTTGGTATCAGGTGGTTTTCCAATTTTTTCACAGAAAGGACAACATATTTGTATTTCATCTGGATCACTTGGTTTAATCTTGTATTCAAATGGAAAATTTTTGAGATTCATTTCTTACCTCATCATAGAAGAGGTTGAATTTTCCCATAAAACACAAGCATTTCAGAATGCTCTTTTGTGCCAAAAGGTAAAAACCTGTCAAAATAATAAATCTGTTTGTCTTTATAAATAAATTGATAACCTTTTTCATTACAGGATTGAATAAAACTCTTTAAATCATCTTTACTTTTAAAAACAAGCGTAGGAAGCAGAAAAATATCTTTGATAAAACTCTCGATTACAAAATTTGAACTCTTTAAAAATTTCTTATCAAGACAACCAGTCCAAAAAAGTCCTATTTGAGTTGGATAATCTTTTATTGAATTTAAAGTTTCAAGATTATAGTTTTTGTAATGAATAAGTGAAGTTGCTTTATTTTTAATAGCTTCTTGTAAATCCTTTGTTGTTTCGTAAAGTTCATCTATAACTACATTTCGTATCCTGTTTAATAAATCATCTGGAAGAAGATACGAAAGACTGAGAAGACTATACATCGTATTCCTCCTTAAGTAAAGATACCACTATCGGACAATAAGGTTCTACAAGTTCTAAAACGGCTTTTGCATACTCCCTGATTTCCTTTTGAGCATGTTTATCAAGTCTTACCTTTAAAAAGTTTATAAGACTTCTTAAATTAACTTGCCAATAAAATACTGTATATAAAGAAACCGGTAAAATTCCACGTGCAACTTCTTTTCTAACTCCACTTTTCACAAGTTTTTCATAAAAGCTTTTACAATTTTCGCAAAGTTTTATATATTCCTCTTTCAAATTTTCGTTTAGATCTTCTGGTACAAAAAACTCTAGATTATCTTTAACATATCTTCTACTAATTTCCTGATAAGAGGCTATCCTATGTCTAAACCACTGACGAGCAACAAAAATAGGACATTTAACCTCAAAAAGAAAATTAACAAATTCGAAAGAAGATGTAGGATTCCCAGCGTGTTCAAACATTAACTTTTTTAACAAAAATCTTTTCTTTTCTTCATCGAAGTTTTCTATCCTTTTTCCATAACATATAGAAGCAACCTTTAAAATGTCGTCTTCCTCATCAGCTTTTAAAAGTTTAATATAACCTTTATCTAAAACTTTAACTTCAATCATTTTACTTACCTCCTATTTACTTTCATTTAATAACTCATTTAACTTTTGTTCCATATGCTTTATCATCATTACCCCAATTTTGTCTCCATCTTTAAAAACTTTTTGAACTGTCTTTGAATTAACTACTTTAGGTAAAATATAGATTGTTGCAAATTCCTCAGTATCGGGTATTATGAGAGCAATAATAAATAGTATCAAACCAAATAAAAATGAAATCTTTCCAAAACGCAACAGCTTCATTCTGGATCCATCTGTAAAACTTTTAAAAAGAGTGCTTTCATACTCATCTAAAAATGCAATAAACCAAATAAATCCTCCTAATATCATTAAAAGAGCTGATGCTACAGCTAAGAAAAATACAATATCATCAAGCTTTAACCATAACCAAACCTCAAAAGAATTCAAATGCATTTTATACCTCCTTTTTACTTCCTGTGTTTTTCAAAGCATTTATTACAAGTTTCTTAAATTCAATTGGATTTTCAATTTCTTCAATAGCTTGCTCTTGATACAATTTTCTCCTTTTCTTGTATTGAGAATAAAGATATACATGAGACACATCTTTAAAATCAATAATGAAACTAACTCCAGTTGAACCTTTTCTTGCTCCTCTTCCAATTCTTTGTTTAAGTTTTATTGATGACCTTCCGGCACCAGCCATTATGACAACTCCAATTTCTGGAAGATCTACACCTTCGTCCATTACTTGCGAAGCTATAACAGTAAGAATTTCTCTGTTTTCAATTTTTCTTTTTAACTCAGAATAATCCATTTCTCCTATGTTAACTAGTCCTCCGTGCTCACATATATAAGTGTTTCCTCCTCCAAATATACAAATCGATTTATCGTCGTTAAGCATATTTAGAAGCTTTTTACCGTGCTCTAGTCTTTGAACTAGAACAAGAGTTGGAACTTTCCACTCTTGAAAAAATTTAATCCATTTTATTATTTTCTCATTGCGTTCCTTATTATTAATGATGTGTTTTTCGTATACTTTGTGAAAATTAGTTGGAAATTGACTAAAGCTTCCTGAAAGCTTTTCAAAATAAACATACATTTTAGCAAGTAATCCTTTCGAAACAAGATATGGCATAGTAACTCTGTAAATTATTCCACCAGTAATAGCTTGAATAATAGCATCTCCATAATCGTCTTTGACTGATTCTTTAAATGGAGAACCTGAATACCCCAAAATATATTCAGCTTGAGTTGAGTTAATTACAATTCGTTTGTATGATTCGGAACGACCATGATGAAATTCGTCAAGTATCAATCCATATAAATCTTTATACCATCTTAGAAACATTAAATTTTCTTCTTTTAATGCAATGTTTAAGGAATTTACTATACCTATCGTAATCTGAGAAAGTCTTTTGATTTTACTATAATACATTCCAAGTTGCCTTTTATGAAATCCTCTTTCAAGAAATCTTTTATATGTTTGTTCAAGTAAAAATTCTGATGGAACAACTACTAAAAACTTTGCATCTGGTTTTTCGTTTTCAAGTATCCACTTGATAGTAGCAATAAACATTTCAGTTTTTCCTGAACCTGTACAAGCTTCAATAACACCTGTTTTATACAAAATTGCTTTCTTTACACCTATCACTTGATGCTCAAATAATGTTATTCCTGGAAGGATATCTGGATTGACATCAATAATTTTTGGTTCGACCCTACCGAGTCGAACTAGCACTGGATAGTAATCTGTCTCAACTTGAAGCTCATGAGGTATATAATCCTTGATGTAAAAATACATTCCCCAGTATGTCTCAATAGTATTTTTATCTATTTCATTAAATAAGTTATACTGAAGTCCTGTTACTTTGTCATTCCAGGTCAAAAGCGATTTGGCTCTCCTAAGCTCAAAAGGAGAGCCAGAAATTAGACATTTTTTGTCTTTAAGAGTTATTCTCATTTATTGCCTCCTTTAAGGCATCATAAAGTTTTTGTTCTTCTTCATTAAGAACTGTTACTGGTTTTCCATACCACTTATTTTCAATTTCAATAAGATAATCATAAAATTTTATTTTCATAAACATTGAAATTTCTGCAAAATGTTTATAAACAAGATATTTGAGAAATTCTTCTAATTCTTGATTTTCTTCAACTTTACTTTTTAGTTGTTTTTCATTTTGAAACTTGATAATTTTCCCATCAGGAAGCTCAAGACTAAACCACGAGCCACTTTTCTTGATGTATGGAGTCTGTTTTAAAAACTCGGCAAGAGTGGACCATTTATCTATACCTTTTTCACCATAGATTGTAATCATTGTTGATAAACCAGGAAGACCAAGTTTATTTTTCACAAGAGTAAGTTTTGATTTAATACCGATAGGAGTTTCAACTCCATTTACATTTTTGACTATTTTTGCCTTTTTTTCTATCAAAATTCTAACTGAAGCGTGAAATTTAATTCCTCTTCCACCTGGAGATTCTACTTCTTGAACATATGAACCAACTTTGTCATACACTTGATTTACAAAAAGCATCACCGAATCTGACTTTCCAAGAGGGAGTGTTATTCTTCTAAGAAGTGACCTTACAAGTCTAGCTTTTTCTGAAATTCCTCCTCCAAAAGTACCTTCTTTCTTTTCCTTCTCAGTTGAACATGCTGCAATTGTATCCCAGACTATAAAAACTTTCTTGTTTTTTTCTTGAGCTTTTTTGAGTATGTTTTCTATGAGTTTAAAACCATCTTCAACTGTATCAACTTCTTGAATTAAAACTCTATTAAGATCAATACCAAATGCTAAAGCTCTCTGAACATCAAAAGCAGATTCACTTTCAATCCAAAGAACTACCGCATCATCTTTCCAATAGTCTAAATAAGCTTTAGCAAAATGAAGTGCTAATGTAGATTTTCCTGATGACTCTTCTCCAAAAAGTTCATATATCTTTCCTGAATGAATTCCACCTGATAAAAGAGCATCGATTGGATAAATTTTGGTTTCATAAATGATATTTGAAGAACTTGCTAGTTCTTTTATCTTATCTAATGCTGAAGTAAGCTCAAACATAACTATTCCTCCTTTAGTGAATTCTATTATTAACTACTGCATCTAGAATTAATTTGTAGAAAACTATGCTATTATTTGTGATTGCTAATAAAATATCATCAATCACTAGATAAAAGAAATCGGGAGGTAAAATTAACCTCCCTAGTTCATCTACATAAGCTTTTTCAATATTTGAAACAATCATTACTGCCATATCTTTAATACTTGTAATGTACTGACCATAACTTTTCTCAATTTTTCTTTTCTCTTCTTCAGGTAAACTTTCGTCAAGATATATAACTTTAAACATTTCTACACTCCACTTGCTTGTCTACATTCAAGTTCATAAATGCAAATCATACATCTTGAACTTCCTTCTTTATAGTTTCCAAAACATTCAGGAGCATCATCAGGTTTATTAACCATTTGAGTTGAGTTAGTCTTCATAGAAGACTGAACTTTATTTGCACTTTCAGTAGTTATATTTACAGCTTCATCAATCGATGAAGCAATTATTTCAGTTTTTTGAGTATCTGCATTTGGAGTATCAAGTAATCCTACTTTTCGTTTAACTTGCTCTTCAATTTTCTCTGCAATCTTAATTAACTTTTGATAGTATTCATCATCAGGTTGTTTTACTAATGTTGTCAAATCTACACATTCGTTTGCAATTCTTTCTATTTCCTCATCAGTTCCTATAGTGCAAGGTTTTGGAATGATTTGAAAATCAAGTTGATTATTTTCTTTTCTTGTTACTTTTACCCAAAATCCTGTTTTTGGATCAGTTATATCTCCTATCTCATTATCACCTATAGTTTGAATGAACCAAACAAGTGCTGACTTTGGTAACGAAATAATATAAGGAGTGCCTTCTTTATACTTGTCAGAATCCTTTATTAAGACATTAAACAATCCTCTCATAGTCGCAAAATGTCTTCTTACTAAATCTTCACCAAATTTCCTTTCGAGTTCAGATAATTTTTTACAAACTGGACATTCCATATCCCAAGTCTTCAAACAGTTAATATGAGTTGTCCCTTCTGCATCTGAATTAGGAACTTGATAATGTTTTACAAGTTTAACAAAAGGAAGAGACATATTTCCTACTGGAGGTAAGAATCTGATTTTAAAACTTTCTCCTTTTTCGGGTAAATTTGCCCAATTGTATCTTCTATTGTTGTTTGAATTATTAAGGTTTAGAGCTTTTTTAATTTCTTCAAGGTTGTAGCTTTTGAATCCCATTTTACTCCTCCTATTAGTTTTCTATTTCTACTAAAAATAAACAGAAATTCTCTAAAAATTCAGGCACATTTTTGTAAAAATTATTGTCATAAATTTGAGAAAATGAGTATTACCTGAGTAATAATAAAATCCAATCAACCCCTGAATATTTTGATTTCAGTATTACTAAATATTACAAAAAATTAATTTTGTAATACTAAGCAACTAGTTTTGTAATTACATAAGCTTTTGCACTAATTAACTTCATTTTATCTTCCCAAAAGACAAACTCATCATCTCTCAGTCGTCGTTTAAATAAACTTTCCCAATATCTTGCTTTCTCATCTACATATCTATGTATCCACCACCACAAGTTTTTAACCCATTCAATTTCTAAAACTTCTTCAAGCCACTCTTCATACCATTTCACTTTCACTTTTGCAAAAAACTCTCTTAGAATTTTTCTTAGTCTTGGAGGTAATCCTTTAAAACCAGTTTCTTTAAGTTCATTTTCATTAACTTCTTCCCACCATACAACCAACCCATTTTGAGTTCGTTTGAATTTAAATCCAAGTTTTTCCAATTCGTTTCGTAACGCTCTAAACACTTTTGAGCGAGATATTATGTCCGATGGAACGAACTTTTTAACCAAAACTGGAGAAGAAGGTTTTTTCATAAGCTCTTTTATAAATTCAACAACATAACCTTCTACTTTTTCAAAATGAGAATAAATGTATCTTTCATGTAGTTTATATTTCATGACAAGGTTCCAAAACTCAGCTTTTGTAATCTTATAATCAAAATTTTTACATACCCATTGAAGAACTTTGATTAAATGAGATATATGAAGTACTGGTCTTCCATCTTGAGTATAACTCACAATATACTTATAACACCAAGGAAAATGTCTAAGAGCATTCTCAGATTGAAAATAAAAAAATTCTGGATTATCCTCATAGAAAAAAATGTCAAAAGGTGTCTTTTCATTTGGAGAAACTGAAATTTGATAATATCTTTTAACTTTCCCATTTTCATCATAGTGTTCATAAATTTTAAAAGGAAATCCTACTTTTTCTGAAAGCTCTTGAATAAATCCAATAAGACCTTGTTGAAACCTTCTTACTTCAGATTTAAGTTTTGGATTGTGAAGTTTTTCACCTCTTACAGTAGCTATTGCCTCACTTTTTAACTCTTGTACTTTTTTATTTGAGGAGGTTTGAGGTTCTGAGGTTGTTTTCTCGTTATTAGAAATACTGATTTGAGTTGCAAATAATTTCTTAGAAGTTAATTTTCCATGCTTCTCCTTAAAATACTTAAGTAATCTATCTCCGTCTATATAAGTTCTGATGTATAAAGGACCATCTTTTTTAACATAGTTTTTGTGTCCTTCTTCAGAAAGCTGATGTTTTTGAAGTCTATAATGAAGCTCTTTTACTTCCTCTTTTTCCATTAATTGTTTATCCTTATAAAAATCTCTTGCAAGAGCTACTTTGCAAACTTCCTCAATTTTATATTGTGAAGAAAATATAAGTCTTGCAGGTTCATATATAGAAATATCTGCTAAACCTTTGTATTCAAGTTGCATATAAGCAAGAATTTGATCCATTTGTTTTTTATCTTTCACTTTAACTGGAATGAAAATATGAAGTCCTTTTCCAGATTTTGAAACTTGTCTTAAGTAATAGGTTGTTCTATTAAGTAAAGTGTCTACTGGTTTTCCATTTTCAAATTCTTTTAAAACCTCATAAATATTATCTTCATCATCAATATCAATGCAAATAAGTGTTATAGAATTTTCCTCGATTCTTGCGTTCTCTTGTTTTCTGTGATTATTTTCAAAAATGTAAGGTGTATAAAATTTTCCTTTTTTCATCATAATCTTTTTAAATTCCTCAATTGTAAGTTTTTGAGAATAGGATTTATTTTTACTTAAAGTGAAATCTCCAATCCCAATTGTGAGCTTATCATCTGAAGACATAGGAGTATTAAGATAAAACCAACCAGATGGAAAACGACTTGTAGTGTTAACTGGAAGATGAACTCCTGTTATAAAATCAGATTTACCAAATGAAAATCCGTGTAAAGTGTTTCTTTGATACCTAAGTCCAAAAGGAGTTTCAAATTCAATTACTTCAATTGTTGATTGTAAAACTTGAGATTCTAAAACTGCATTTTCTATATACCACTTTAACGCTTCTTCATTATGTCCCACCCAAGGCATATAATATTTTTTGGCATCTTCATAACTTTTAAATGTTAAAAAATCTTTTTGAGTTCTTGTATCCTTGTATCTAGTTAAAATAACGCCAGTAGTGGGACATTTTTCTTCTCCAAGTTTTTCATATCTTCCAACTGTCAATATTCTCTTTATTTTGTAGTCCATCTTACCCTCCATTTCTACTTTGAGATGTGTTTTACAACTTCATTTACTAATTTCATTACACCTTCAAAACCTTCCACCTCTTCTTTAAGCAAAGCTTTATATATTTCCGCTACTGTTTCTGAGTTATTTCTAACTTTCTCTTCAATTTCTGAAAGTCTTTGTGAAATAAAACTATCTTGAGCATTAATCATATCAACAAGTTTCGATAATGCAATAATAAGATTTTTTCTTTCAACTTCAGAAAGCTCAATATTTTCTAAAACTTCCAAAATGAGCTTTGCATCTTTTTTGTTTAGGTTGTATTTCTTTGCAAGTTTTTCAAGCGATAAACCTTCTATCTTATAGTCATAAAACAAAACCAAAACTGGAACAATAGTTCTAAGTTCTGAAACAGAAGGAATTCTTATTGTTTGCCCTCCTAAAGTAGCAACAAGTTTTGCCATACTTTCTAAATCAAGAACAAGAAAAAGAGGTGAAATCATAATTCCTGCTAAAGCTCTCATAAGAGAATTGTTTGATACTTTCCGTTTACTCACTCTAACAACCTCCTTGCGGGTATAGTAATAAATTTCTTTGAGAAGAGTTTTTAAAACTTTACTCCTCTTTTTGTTTTTAGTTGCAACTCTATCAAACAAATTGAACTTACTCTCTATAGCTAAACTGATTAAAATACGAATTTCAGGTTCAGAAAGATATGAAAATAAAACTTTTATCATCTCTATAACACTTTCAATTTCTTCATAAGCTCTTTCTTTAAATGCTTTCAAGCTATCTATCTCAACTTGCTTTTCTCTCATAGTTTCCAAAACAATTTCTTTATTTCGAGGGTCTTTATACTTCTTTCTGATTTCTGAAAGGAGATGTCTTTTTAAATAAGCACTCCAATACTTTACATGACTTAATTTTCCTTCCTTTATCTGGAGGTAAATATCCAAAGCAAGTTCTTCAGATAAAGTCTCAAAATCCAAACCTTTTACAAAAGAGAATTTTGAAAGTTGTGTGGCAAGTAAATCTTTGATTAGGTCTTTCAGAATTTTGATAAGGTCTAAATCACTTTTTCCTAAATTCTTGATTAGGTTGTTTATTATTTCGTTGTATTCATTGAACCTAACCATCTTTCACCTCACTCAATAATTTCTGAAAGCAAAGTGTCGATATCAACATTACTTGGAATTGATACTTCAAAAAGAAAACCGTTTGGAGTTTTGTCTTTTTTGGTAACCTTGACAAAATCAAGTTTTAGAGTTTCTCCCTTCCTTAAAGATGTTATCAAAAGTAAAATTTGAGCTAAATATTGTCTTGCTATTTTGCTTCCCTTAGACATTCTGAAACCTCCTAATAAAATCTCTCTACTAATAGAGAGACGAAATACATCTCAAAATTCAGGCACATTTTAACGCAATTTTTTGTTTCAATATGCGATTTCATTTTTGACAAACATCCAAAAATTCGTAACAAAATCTACTATAACCTTTTGAATTACAATAAGTTAAATCGTAAATTTAAGTAAAAGATTGAAATTCAGTAAGTTATCATCACTTTTCTTAAAACAAAAAAGTATAATCTGCTCTATTTTGAAGTCATAGGTATTCAGATACCTTCCTAACAAAATAATCGAAATTAGAAGGTCATAAGTCATAAAACTCACTGAGTTTCAAAAATTTCTCAAATCAAAAACATTTTCTCATTCTCAACTCAATAATACTTTTCCTAATTCTTTCTTCCCTGCAATAATCGTTACGTATATCGTCTCGATTATATTTTTAATTTCCAAACTCCTTTCCCTGTGTATATCGTAACGTATTGAAATTCAAAGAAAACATTCTGAAAATGGAAGAGAGATATATCAGATACATCTGATTATTTATCTGAAGAAAGATAGGAAATGAAATATTTCTCGTTTAGCTATACTTTATTTCGGTTCTCATTTATTCTCTGTATAAATCATAACGTATTGATTTGCAAGGAATACATTCTGAAAATAGATGAGTAAAAAATAAACATATATCAAATCAGATATTACTTCATAATTCATTGAAACTCAATAAAAACATTCTGAAAATAGATGAGATATACACATAAGTTATGGTGAGATGAGTATATGACTTTTGACTTCAATAAAGTGAGATTTTAACCTAAGTTGAAATGCTCTAGATTTGAGATGAATTTTTTCGAAAATGTGTGCCTGAATTTTGAGGTGTGATTCGTTATTTATTAGTGAGAGGGGTTTGAGGTTCTGAGGTTATTATCAAGGTTTTGGATTGTGAAGATTTTAAAAAATTTAAAAGGAGGTTAAGTTATGGCGAATGCTAAGATTTTAAGTTATTTGATTTATGATGGAGATGTAGTTTCTGTTGTATTTAGTAGGTATTCAGATTTGGAAAATGTTGTAAAAGTAGTTTCTGCTAATGTTAGTGATGATGTGTTTTTAAAACTCGAAACAGATGAGGAAAGTGAAAAGAAACTTGAAAGTATAAATCTTAAAGGAGTTATTGGAATTTATACAGTTGAAACTAAAGGAACTATTCAACTTTCTTCAGATTATAAGGTGATAGTTAACTTCAAAAACAAATTTAAAGTTGAAATTCCGTTTCAAGGAAGAAATTACTTTTTGAAAGCTTGTAATGAATTTGAAAACATCTTAAAGGAAGGAAAAACAAGATTCATTTTTTATCAAGGTAAGGATCTTCCAGCGTATTTGGATTTAACAAGTGTTAGATATCTTAGATTTGTTAGACCAAAAAGAAAGAATCAGGACTTAGACCTTTCAGATTTGGATAAATACGAATTTGAGTTGCTTAAAAGTTTAATTGATGAGGAAGAGGTTTAAAATGTCTACTTGTTTAATTGAGAATTATGTTATGACATTTAAGGATCATCCAGGTGAATATGCTATTGTTTTTTATACAAATCCACAACTTTGTAACCTCAATTGTTATAAATGTCATAATAAACTCAAATCTAAAAGTAAAAGTTTTAAGTTTATAAGTGAGAATGAGTTTAGAGATAAGCTCAGAAAAGCAAAGATGCTCGGTTCTTCCCTTGTTATTATTTGTGGAGGAGAACCAACTTTAGTTAACTTCAATGAATTAGTTAAAGTGTTGCAAATTATTAAAGAGTTTGGTTTTAAAGTTAGACTCGATAGTAATGGACAGAATTTGGAAGTTATAAAGAAATTAGTTTTAGAAAAATTAGTTGATGGTTTTGCAATTGATGTAAAAATTCCTCTTTCAGTTTATAAAGAGCATTATTCTCTTATTTTGTTTTCGGAAGCAGGAAAGGAAGATAAAGTGAAGTTGTATCAAAAAAATTTGAAAGAAACTTTGAGGTTTCTTTCTTGTTTCTCATTACCTTATACTTTACTTAGAACTGTTAAGTATCCATTGTTTGATAATGAAGATTTGTTTTTAATAAAACAGGATATTTTGAAGTTTAATCTTAAGCATTATATAAACGAATTTGTTGATTTGGAGGAATAGGTATGGAAGGTTATGTAAATCCTTATTTTCAAATTATTGAAAGTTATATAAAAGATGTAGATGAAATTTCAAGAAATAACGCAAACTTTGTAAAATCCTTAGCAACATTAGAAACATCAATAGTTGGAGCAGTATCTAAGGACTACTTATTTGATGTAATTTATGAAGGTCTTCCAGTTAGACCTTTACATGACTATGGCTGGATATATCATCATCAAACATTTAAACTTTCTCCATATTGTATAGGTTTATCTGCAAAAAGTATAGCATTTTATGGATTAAGAAGTAATGCTAAAAATGATAAGGTTGCTAAGTCACCAAAAAGATTAGATACATTGTTTATGCAGTGTGCTAATCTGATATGCTTGGTATCTCAGGAAGTATCAGGTGCTACATCTTTAAACGACATATCAGTAGTAGCAGCTGGCTATTTGTATGTTGAAGAGGAAATTAACAAAACTAAGAAATATACCGATTATGAATTGAAGAATATCTGGCAGAATTTCCTTTACAACATTAACTTACCATTTAGAGCAGGTAATAGTCCTTTCTCAAACATTACGTTAGACTTTGGAAAACCTCCTTACAATCTGAAAGATGAACCAGTTATTTTTGCAGGAAAACCTTTAGACTTCACATATAAGGATATACCATCTGAATTTTATGACAGAATCAATAAAGCATTTATAGATGCAATGGATGAAGGAGATGGATTAGGAAATCCATTTACATTTCCTCTTATCACTGTCAATGTAGATGAAGAATTTGATTATGACAATCCGGTTTGGAAATACTTCTTGCAAAAAGTACAAAAGTTCGGAGGATTTTACATTCAAAACTACTATCAAAAACCGTTCATTGATACTCCTTATAAAGAGAAGAATCCGTATATTAAACCATTAGATAAAGGGACTATTTATAGTAACTGTTGCCGGATGATGTTTTCTACTTCTCTTATAAACGCTTTGGGAATATCAGATAATCAAACTTCTAAGAATGGAATTGAAGAAACTCTTGACTCCACTAAAGTTGGCTCACATGTTTTTGGTGCAATGTCAGGAGTAGGAGGAATAGGAGTAATCAATATAAATTTAGCAAGACTCATTTGGCTATCTGGTGGAAGTACTAGAGACTTATTTAAAGCTTTAGATTATTTATTCGAAGTAGCACAAAAAGCATTGCAAAGAAAAAGAGAGTGGATTAGAAAACATTACACAGATCTTTACCCATATCTTTCTTTCTATCAACCATCTGATAAAACACTTTACAACATCTTCTCAGTAGTGGGAGTACATGAAGGTTTACAAGCATATTACAAAGGTGGAATTTACAATCCAAAAGGAAGAGAAATTGCTCATAAAATAGCACAATGGATTGCTAAGAAAATTGAGCACATGATGAATAGAGACAAAGTACTTTGCAATTTAGAATATGCGCCATCGGAAAATGCTGCACCTAGAATGGCAAAGTATGATTTAATTTTTGCAAATGAGTTAGCAAGAGCTATTGAAAAAGGAGAAGATCCTATTACTAAACTTTCTGATACATTTCTCAAAGATGATTTTATTAGAGAATGGACAAAACAAATGTTAAATAAACATAGCGAAAAACTATTTAAAAGAATAGGAGGTTAAAAATGGAAAGACTTGTTCCAACTTATCGACCATCTGGAAACATTAAAAGTATGAAAGTTTATTTGTCATCTGGATTTCAACCACCAAATGATTATGATGACTTGTTAGATGCATTAGATGTTACTGCTGAATTTCAATCATACGCTTCTGGTGGTGCTATTTTGCATGTATGGCTTTCAGAAGAGTTAAATAATGAAGAGCTTGAAAAATTTATAAGAAGTATTGCCGAAAATTTGCCAGTTGTTTACTTTACTGTTACTCCATATCTTACAGTTTGTAATCAATGTGGTTATAAACAGGTTGGTAGAATTCATAAATGTCCCAAATGCGGAAGTAATGATGTAACTCAATATTCTAGACCTATTGGATATTTCAGACCTGTAGAAAGACAATATGATTCTGATGAAAATGCTTGTTATAAATTTTGGCTTGATGCAAAAATTGAAGAATATAAAAATAGACTTGATGTGACAAAAGAAATGATAGATGAGGTAATAAATAATTTTGGGTAGTGAGTAAGTCCTCACTACCCATATTTTGATGCGAGGAAAACAATGGGAAGAAATAAATCGAAAAATAAAGGAAAAGCATTTGAGGAAAGAGTAGCTAAGATTTTTAGAGAGTGTTGGAATCTTTCAAAACATGAATGTCATAGAGCTCTTTCTTCAGGAACTTATCAAGTTGATTATTCAGATATAGTTTTTTCACCAGAAACAATAAAAAGACCTCATTTAGTTGTAGAGTGTAAAAAGAGAGCTCATCTTCCAGCAAATCAACTTTTATCATTTCCTAATGAACTTAAAGTTTGGATAAATCAACTTGAAGAGTCGGTTCAAAAATATTTTAGTCATTTTCAAGTTTATCCACTTCCGTTAATTGTATTTGCAATTAACAATATGAAACCACTTGTAATAGTTGATAAAAGAGAACTTGAAAGAGTAAAAAACGAGCCAAGACTTAATTTAACTTTAGCAAAGTCAATAACTGAATTAGATTTTTACATCGTAAATAAGAATTTTGTAGCTACTTGGCTTGAAGATTTTCTCAAGAGTTGTTTAATTCCAATTGAAATTTAAATTTTGTGCAATTATATTAATTTAAAAGACCTAAGTTAAATAGGGAAAGTATATAAGTAGTCCATCTTACCCTCCTCACTCTCCTCCAAATTCGAGGCGGGAAATAACTCCCGCCTCACCATTTTAGCTTAAAAGAGGATGATATGAGTAAAATTAAAACAGTATCGGAACTTGATAGGAAGCTAAAAGAGTTTAGAGATTACTTAGAAGGTTTTAAAAAATCCTATTCTATAGATCCAGATTTAGACTCACTTAAGCTAGAAGTTGCTTCATTTACTCGTTTGATGCTTAAAAAATACATGTCAAGACTTATTAAGCTTGGAGAACGCTTAGAACAACTTGAAGATGAGCTCTTATCTAACCAAGAGCTTGGTGATTTTATAGAAAAAGTTGAGTTTTATAATTCATTAATTCAATCATACAATATGATTTTTAATAACCTCAAATCACTTGTTCCAGTTTTGAAAGAGCTTTCAAAATTATCTAATTCAGTTGAGCTTAGAGTTGTAAATACTGAGGAAGATAGTTCAATACTTGAAGAACTTGAACTTAATAAAGAGACAAGGGAAACACTAAAGCAGATTTTAGACTCAGTGATGCAATATGTTGAGGTTTAAGATGTGTTAGACTTATTTAAAGAAAAGCTCAAAACTCTTCCAGAAAAAGAGAAACAAGTATTAAAAAAGCTAATTGAAAAGTTCCAAAGTGATCCAAAAGTTTTGTTTCAAATATATGCAGAACTTGAAGGTTATAAAGAAGTACCTGTTGATATAATAACATTTATCGAGCATCCAAAATATTTAGGAGCTAATCTTAAAGGTAGAATATATCCAGTATGGCGTAAAGCGTTAAGACAAGTATTTCCAAATCCTTTTTATTCACCTTATTATGAAGTAATACTTAAAGGTGCAATTGGTATTGGAAAAACTACTATTGCAAGAATTATTGTTTTGTATGATTTATATAGACTTTTGCTTCTCGAAAATCCTCACAAAAAATTTAACTTGATTCCAACTGATAGGATAGTAATAGCTCTTTTTAACGCGACTCTTGGACTTGCTGATCAGGTTTTATATGAACCATTTAAGAATTTGATAGCAAACTCAGAATTTTTTCAAGAACATCTTGATCCAGAAAATAAGAAAACTTCAGAAATCAGATTTGTTAATAACATTGGTATCGTTGCTGGTTCTCGTTTTACTCACACACTTGGTATGGCAGTATTTGGTGGTTTACTTGATGAAGCTAATTTTGATGTAATATCAAATCAAGCTCAGGAAAGTTATAATGCTCTTTTGAGACGTATGGAGTCAAGATTTGCTCAAGCTGGCGGTAAGCTTCCTGGACATCTTTGTTTAGTTTCATCTGAGAAGTCTCCAACTGATTTTGTTTCTCAGCACGCAGAGAAAGTAAAGAATAAAAAAGGAGTAATAGTTTTTCAATATCCGATATGGGAAGTTAAGAAACATCTTGGTATATATTCAGGTAAGACTTTTAAAGTTTTTATTGGAGACGAAACGACAGATCCATTCATTATAGAAGATGAATCACAACTTAAGTATATAGACGAATCAAGAGTAATAGAAGTTCCAATAGAGTTAAAAGATAAATTTGAACTTGATCTTCATAATGCAATAAGGGATTTAGCAGGGTATGCTGTAGGTTCAACATTTAGACTCTTTAAGTCTAAAAACATTCTTATAAAGCAAGCAGTAGTAACAAATCCAGTAAAACAAGAAATAGTTCGTTTATCATTTAACGATAAATCAGATGTTCTTATCAACTATTTTAATGTTGATTATCTCAGAAATCCACTTCATAAGACCTCACCAAGAGTAATGCATATTGACCTTTCTATAACAGGTGATAGAACAGGTATAGCGTGTGGATACATAAAAGGATATAAGGAAGTAAAAAGAGTTGATCCAATAACTCTTGAAACTCATGTATTTTCAGAACCAGAAATTGTTATTGATTTTGTAGTTTATTTAGAACCTCTTCCAGGTGAAAGAATTCCGTTTTATAAAATAAGACAGTTTATACTTGACTTATCTAAACTTAATTATCCACTTGTAATGATAACTACTGATGGTTTTCAATCTGAAGATATGAGACAACAACTTACTCAAATGGGATATAAAACTGCTTTGCTTTCAGTTGACAAAACTAAAGATCCATATCTCTCATTTAGAGATGCAATATACGAAGAAAGAGTATGGATACCAAAACATAATCTTCTTATAAAAGAGCTTTTATATGTAGAAGATGTTGGAAAGAAAATCGATCATCCTCACGAGTTTCCAGACGGAACGAAAGGAAGTAAAGATGGTGCAGATGCAGTAGTTGGTGTGTATTGGAACTTAATGACTAATAAGGATCTTATTAAGCAATTAGCATTCTATAAAATTCATAATGTTGAGTCAAAGGAAGAAGAAAAAGAAAGAACTTTAGCAAAGCTTTTCTGGGGACATTCTGAGTACGATTTATAGGAAGGTTCTAGTGATGAGTTTAATAGGAAAAATCCTTTCTGGTTTAGGGATAAACATTTTTCAAAATCAAGTTTTACATCAACCTGAAGAAGCTAAAACTTTAAAAGTTAAAAATGACTTTAATTTCAGAGAATTAAACGAGCTTTTATCAACTTATTTTCAGATAAATAGAAATTACACTCAGTATTACAAAGAAATTTCAAGGATAAAAGAAATATATATTGCAGAAATAATTTTAGAGCAGTTAGCTTTTGATGTTTTAACTCCTGACATTTCCTCACAAAACATTATTGAAATTGTTCCTAATATAGATAACAAAGAGCTTAAAGATGCGTTAAAAGAATTTGAAGAAATTCATAATATAGATCAGCTTGTTTCTGATATCATACAAGACCTCATAGCGTTTGGAAGTTATCCTTTACGTTTAGTTATTGAAGAAGGAAAAGGGATAGTTGAGATAATAGATGATTTAGAACCTTATGAAGTTATTCCTTTTTATAGAAATCAAGAGCTTGAGTTTTATTTAAGACTTGATGAATACGGAAATCCAGAAATACATTCTCCTCATGAATTTGTAGTGTTTTTAATTGATGCAAAGAGAATTAAACTAAAACTTGACAAGCGTTATCTATATTACATAGAACAAAAGAAAGGAAAACAATTTCCACGTTACATAAAAGTTGGCTCTCCTCTCTTTTCTCCAGGAGTTATCAAAAAGATAAAAGAACTTGATTTATTAGAAAAGCTTATTCCAGCTTCAAAGATAAATACTTTGTCAAAAGGTAATGTAGTTGGAGTGTATGTTCCTCCTTCTATGTCTCCTGAGGAAGCTTTAGAATTTGCTAAAAAGATTGAAAGAAAACTTAATGCACTTGGAATAGGAATAAATAAAGACTTAGACCAGCTTTCTATAACTGATATTCTAAAAGGTGCAGGTCGTATTAAAGTAATTCCTGTTACAAATGAAAAAGGACAGGTTGTTAAAATAGATTATAAACCTGAAGAGCCATCTGATTTACTTGATGTAATTCAAAACCTCAGAGAAGTTATTTTGACATCTATAGGTATTCCTCCGGAACTTATTTTTAATACAGGAAATTCAACGAAAGGGGAAATTCTTAAAAGATACTCAAGATATCTGAGAAAGTTAAAATATATTCAAAAGGCGATAGTAAATGGTTTAAAAGAGCTTGTTTTAATTCATCTTGTTAATAAAGGTTTATCAGTAACTCCTAAAGATTTTTCAGTTAGATTTACTAATACACTTGTTAATGTTGATGATTTAGATAAGCTTGAGTTTCAACAAGCTACTACTCAAATACTTACAGATATAAAACGTTTTGTAGATGAGCTAAAACAAGACGAGGAACTTTCTCAATATGTTAATAACGAAGGTTTTGTTGAATACCTAAATAATGAGCTTACAAAAGTAAATTTAGATAAACTTATTCAACTTCCAGGAGAGGAAAAATGAAACTTGTAGAAAAGCTTAAACGCAAACTTGAAGAGTTTAATGCTCTCACAATTGCACCAATTGGAACACTAGGTATTGTTGATTTAGATACTGAAATTGAATATGACCTAGATGAACTTGAAGATAGATTTAGAGAAATACTTGATTATTTAGGTTTCAAAAATATAGATGTAAAAATTTTATCTTTTGATGATATGACAGGTGATTTACTTGTTAGGTTTATTAATCCAGAAAATAAAGAAGAAGTTGATGTTCTTTTTACAGTAGCAAACAATGAGATAGTCGCAGCTGTAGTTAGTGAAGACGACGAACCAATAGAAGTGAATTTAACTAATCTTGATATTCCTTTAGCACAATATTTTGTTCAAATAGGTATCGACTGGGATGAACCTTTAACTTGGCTTAAAAAATCAGTTGTTTATGCTTTTCTTGAAGCAGGAAAACTTTTAAACGAAGTTCATGTTCCGATTTTTGGGAAAAGAAAAGCTAAACTTCCTCTTGTTAAGAAAGGATTACATCCTGTAGTAAAACATAATCTTAAGAGACTTAAAAATAGAGATTGTAAAAGAAAAGGGAAAGTAAAAGTTAAAAAAGTTAGAAATTAATTTCTGATGTGCCGACGTAGCTCAGTTGGCTAGAGCGGGTGATTTGTAATCACCTGGTCGGAGGTTCGAGTCCTCCCGTCGGCACCATTTTTGATTACATTTGAGGAGGAAATGATGTCAAAAGTTATAAAACCTAAAACTAACGATAGAAAGATTTTCGTTCAAATCAAAAACGAAATCAAAGTTTTCCCTCTTCCAGCTACAAATGAGATACTTAAACTTAAATCAGTTCAATACTTTTTAAATCAAGGTATTCTTGAAATTGTTGACGATGAAAAATCTAAAAGTGAAACCAGAAAATCAAATCATAAGAAATTTAAATCGAAAAAAGAGCGTACCGAGAAGAAGAAGGAAAATAAACCCAAAGCGTAGGTAAGATGTCATGACTTTAGAGGAGTTATTTGATTTAGTTTTAAATAGAACAGGTGAATTTCTTCTTGGTCCGACTAATGTAGAGTTAGATATAAGCAAGTTTGAAACGATAGTCAAAAACGCTCTTAAAGTTTATTCAAAATACAAACCAAAAAGAGAAAAACTTCAAATCACACTAGAAAACTATAAATACACTTTTAAAGACAAAGTTCCAAAGTATATTACTGATGTTAATCCAACTTTTACTCCAGTATATAATCCATTATTAGTTATAGCATCAAGAACTGAGTCAGAAACTTTTTATGTTGAATGGGAATATAGAAAACCAACTTTATATACAAATTTCAATGGTTCAGCTGAAGTTGAAGCGTTATTCGATTATGGAGTTTTAATTGATGAAAAAGGAAATAAATATATTGAAGTTGAAGAAGAGTTATTTGTCGATTTAGTCACAGCAGAATTTATGATAGGACTTGCAAGAAGTAGAAGAGCTTTTACTCTTGATGAATTACCAGTTAGCACTGATGCTGAAATTCTTGTTTCAGAAGCGTTGAAAATGCGTGAAGATGTATTGGAGCAACTTCAGAAAAGTTCTATTTTGCTTTGAAGGTTTAAGCAATGAGGTTGGTAGATGAGATGAATGAGCTTTTAAGCAAGTTAAATGAACTTAATAATACACTCGAACCGAAATTCCCTAAAAAGTTATTTGGTCGTCCTGTTAAGGATTTAGATACTGTAAAATACGAACCTACTCACCAGAGACGTAAGGGAAAATTAACATTAAAGCAACTATATTTAAACTTTCCTTATGCAGTTTTTAAGTATGATCCCATTCCTCCTCAACCTGTTAAAATACTTAAGTATAAAGTATCTGAAGATTTGCTTTCTTTAGATGTTTGGGGTGAAGTTAAAAGTGCAACTCGTCCAGGAGTAACTCATAGATGTATTATTCAGCTTCATAGACCTGACCCTGATATTAGATGGCATTGGGATTTACCTTGTGAAGTGTGGTGTAGCTGTGAAGCGTTTCATTATTTTTTAGCTTTTGCTCTTTATACAAGAGGTAATTTAGCAAGAATTTCAAGTCCTTGGAATAAAGTTCCTGCAAAAATCAGAAATCCATTTAATGTTCCGGCACTTGATAAACATTTAGTTCTTTTAACAAATAAACTTATAAAGATGGGTCTTATCAAAGGAAGAGTTCTTTGGTATAGCAAAAAATATAGATATGGTGGAAAACATCCTAGACACACTTATTATAGCAAAAGGTGACTCTAGTTATAGATAGTAGATATTTTGTTTCAAGGTGAATTCAGATGCTTAAGTTTAAATCAGAAGAAGATAAAGTGCAGTTTCTTATAGAAGCTAATAGACCTGAACTTATTCATCAAAATCTTACTGATGAGCAAATTTTAGAGCTGTGGCAAGGTATTATAAAACGACGTTCTTTACTTAAGAAGCGACTTAAAGATAAAAAACGTTCTCAAATTCAAAAACAAAATTGGAAAAAGTATCGTGCTAAATATTTGCTAGCTATACGAAATTGGCATCGTTCAATTGATGGTAAGAGATTTCACAGAAATTTAGGAAGGTTTCTTGCAACTCGTTTATTAAGAAGCGAATCTTCTATTTTATCTCCAGTTGAGCGTTATGAGTTTTTGAAGCTTCTTTCTAGTTTGAAAACCCATTGGTATATAGAAGGAGTTTATTACAAATCGTTAACTGAAGAAATTGAATATGAACTTTTTGTTGAAGAAGTAATACCATTAATTGAGGATATTGAAAAGAAAGTGTTAACTCAAGGTAAACTTGATAAGGAAGATTATGAATTTTTACTTGATATTTTGACAGGTTGTCAATACGAAACGATTGATGAGGCTATTAATCAATTTTATGTTAAGGAGAGTTAGCAATGGCAAAAGAGTTTATTAGAGATTTGATAGAACCTGAAATTAGTTTTGTTGTTGAGGAAGCCTCAAAAGAAGTTGATGGAGAACATATTTTAGCAAAAGTTAAAGGTCAATTTTTTGTTCCTGATGGATATTCTAGAAATAATAGATTTTATCCTCGAAAGTTATGGGAGAGGGTAATCAGTAGTCCTGAAATTCAAAAGAAACTTAGAGAACGTCGTATGTTTGGGACTATTGGTCACGATACTCCTATTAATGACGAAACGATAGCTGAAGGTAAGATTTCTCATATTGTAACTAATCTTTATATTGATGAGCAAGGTAGAGGTATAGGAGAAGCTCTTATTCTCAATACCCCTGCTGGTAGAGTTCTCAATACTTTGCTTAGAGCTGGAGCTAAACTTTATGTATCATCTCGTGCTTTTGGAGAATATGAAGGTAAAGACCCTACAGGTCGTGTTCCAGCTCTAAAACCTGAAACTTATGAGCTTATCACTTTTGATTTTGTATATGAACCAGGATTTCTTCAAGCTAATCCTCAACTTGTCGAGTCTATTAGAGAAGATCTTCAGAAGTGTTTAGGTGAATTTTGTGATTTGAATTCAAATCAAAAGATAAAGAAGGAGGATTTAAGTATGGCTTTGGATAAAGTAGTAGAACAGCTTTCTACAGAAAAAGCTAAATTAGAACAAGAGCTCAGTAAAACTTTAGAAGAACTTGAAGCTACTAAAACCAAACTTAAAGCACTAGAAGATTTGCAAAAGAAAAATGAAGAACTTTCAAAAGAACTTGAAAGTTTAAAACAAACTTTAGCAAAGTATGAAAAACTTGGAAAACCTGAGGAGATTGAAGCACTCATTGCTAAATCCACTGAATTACTCAAAAAGTATGAGAAACTTGGAAAACCTGAAGAGCTCGAAGACACAATCAAAAACGCTAAACAGATTTTATTAAAGTATGAAAAACTAGGGTCTCCAGAAGAACTTGAAAAAGCTCTTCGTAATGCAAGAAAAGAACTTAACAAAGTAGCAGACTTTATAGATAAAGTAGGAACTTTTGAAGAAGTAGAAGAAGTTTTAATTGACTTTATGAATGTTCTTGATAATATGATTAAAGAAAAAAGACAAAAGCAAGTAGAAGAATTATCTCAAAAATATAATCAACCAAAAGATGTAGTTGAAAAACTTTTATCTTCTATGTCAGTTAAAGATGTTGAAGAAGTTCTTTCTAAGATGACAGAATCTCAAAAAGTTCTTTCTAAGTATAAAGCTTCTACTAATGAAGCTAGGTCTACTTCAGGAAAACCTTCTTTTATATTTGAATCTAGAACAGCAAGAATAGCTAAATCTCTTTTCAAATAAAAACTAACCTGCACTATCAGGTTAGTTTAGCTCAATCCAACTGTAAATTTAATTTAACAAACAAAAGGAGGATTTAGGAAATGGCAGAATTAAAATTAGAACAAAAGTTAAGAGAAATGGAATATAAAGCTGAAGATTACTTAAAGAAATATCCAGAGCAAATTCATACTTTAGAGAGTTACACAATTTTAGGAAAAACTAGAGGAGTTCAAGCTTGGGATGTAGTTCAACTTGGTAAGCAACTTGAAAAATGGGAAATGCTTGAAGCAATGGTAAAAGAAGAAGGTGGACTTTCTGCACTTGGTGCTCTTCCAAAAGTTGCATTTGATGTTATCACAGTTGCATATGGTAACTCTGTAATTCCATTCATTGCTTCAGTTCAAAACATTGAAGAAGAAAGAGGAAATGTATACTTTAAAGTGATTAAGAGAAACGACACTGGTTCTACAATTATTGACCCAAGAACCGGAATGGTAATGCCATCTGGACTTGCTACTAACTTAGTTCAAGATTTGAAAGTAGCAGAAGGAGATGGAACAACAACTAATTTCAGCATTTCTCTTTCAAATGTTCCTGTAAGACCTGAGACATTTGAAGTTAAAGCAAAAGATGTTTATGGTAAAGATGATGGAAAAGGAAATATCTTAGGAATCGGAGTGTGGGGAACAATCGATTATAATTCTGGTGCTGTAAATCTCACATTTGCTACTGCTCCAGCATCTGGAGTTGATATAACTGTAAGCTATCAAGTTGATGTTGAAGCTAAAGATGATTTACCTTCTATAGGTTCTGTATTTGAAGCAGTTCCAATCACTGCTCATATTTATGCTCTTAAAGGAGTTGTTGGGTTATTACAAGCATATGCTCTCAGACAAAGATTTGGAATTGTAGCTGAAGATGAACTTGCAAAAGACTTAGTAGTAGCAATTAATAACGAAATTGGAGGAGATTTAATAAGAAAATATAATGCAAAAGCTAAATCTTCTGTAACATGGAACAAAACTCCTCCTTCTGGAGTGTCTTACTTTGAACATAAACAAACAGTTAAAGACGCAATAGCTGATTTAGAAGGACAAATGGTTCAAAAAGCAGGAAGAGGAGTAATTAATGTTCTTATCGCTGGTTCTTCAGTTGCTGCAATTTTATCTACATTACCTGGATTTGAAAAGATAGCTGATGGAAAATCAATGGGAGCTCATGTATTTGGAACACTAGATGGAGTAACCATTATTAGAGTAAATGATACTTCTACTTTAGCTCCAAATGTAGCTATTGGAATTTATAATCCAGAAAATAACCCATTTGAAGGAGCTGGAGTATATGCACCATATATGCCATTAACTACTACTGAGCTTATTCCATTAGGACCAAACCCACTTACAAACCAAAGAGCAGTTGCAGTGTGGGCTGGAGTAGAAGTTCTTGTTCCAGAGCTTGTAGCTAAACTTGAAGTAAATGCATAAGCTTTAAAAGGGAGAGGAAATCCCTCTCCCTTAATTTTATTTTAGCTTAAAGGAGGAAATAGATGAGATTGATAGACCAGATAAAACTCAAATTAGAACAGTTAGATGCTGAGATACCTAAGAAAGTTTGTGTATGTCCTAACTGTGGTTTTGAACAAGAAACACCAATGGGCGTTCCTTGTCGTTCCGTAATTTGTCCTAAATGTGGAAGTCAAATGGTAAGAAAAGAAGATAATAACCCAAATAATCAAAATCCAGAAGATACAACTCAAGAAGCTCTTACAAAAGCAATTTTGAGATTTAAAGGTTTTGAAGCTCCAATTTTTGAAATCGAAGTAAATGGAGAGGTTATATTCACTGGACTTGAACCTGAAGCTTTAACATTTTTACAAAATTTAAATTCCAATCCTTCAGCTGATAAAGCTATCGAATGTGCTAAAGAGAAAGGAGAATGTGAGATAGAAATAAACTTAGAATGAGATAGAAATAAAGGAGGTAAATAATGGCGTTAGTTCACGAACTTAAGATGCTTTTAGAAAGATGCAAACAAAGTTCTAAAGAAGAAGCACTTACAAGAGACTTATATGATAAGATTGGGCTTATTTTGAGAGAAGCTACATATATTGATTTTGATCCTCTCGATGAGGAAAAAGGAACTTATATGGTGTCTATCAATATAGCTGGAAAGGAAATTATGCAGATAAATACCAAGTTAGATGAAAATGGAAATGTAGTGTTTGATAACTATGAGGTAGATGAAGGCGGAATAAGAGCTTTAATTGAATTTATTGAAAATAAAGCTCATGAGCTTCAAAATCAAAACCAGGAAGGATAGTAGCCATGAGATTGGTGGATAAAGTAAAAACCCTTCTCCAGAAACTTGAAGAGGAAAATTGGATAGATAAAGTTAAAACTAAATGGCATCCTCCAGAAGGACTTTTCACTAAAGACCCAGAAACGATAGCTAAAACCATTGCAAAAGCATCTAAAGACCTCAAGCAAGCAGTTGCAAGAGTGAATTTCTTTTACAATAGATATGGATGTTCAGGAGAAAGGAGAAACGATCCGATTTGTAAGAAACGTGAAAAGGTATTAAAACTTCTTCATAAGTATTTCAAAAAGGAAAGTGAAGAAGATCTTCGAAACAAAGTTATCATTTCTTATGATGGAAAATCTTATGACATAACCTTTTATTCAGGACACGTTATTTCTTTTAAGGACAGAAAAGCTTTTCTTCAGTTTCTTGAAGAAAATGATGTTGTAAGTGAAGATGGGAAAAAAGGAGAAGATTTGGTTAGAGAAGTTGAAAGAAATGGTTATGTTGGTGCAATAATAAACAATGTATCACAAATTTTTTAATTAGTAATACTATAGTATTACACAAACAACATTAACCCCTGCATATTTTGAATTGAGTATTATCAAATATTACTAAAACGCAATTTTGTAATACTAAAAGGAATTTACGATGGATAAAAAGACAATTATTAATGCAATTTTAAGAATTTCAACTTATGAACCTGATCTCTACATAATAGAAGCTAATCAGCTTTTGAATTTAGCTCTTTTGATACTTGAGGAGGACCCAACAACTGCTTCTATTCTTTTTGGTAGAGCTGAAAAACTTCTTTTAAAACGAAATCAAAACAAGAAGGAAAATGACAAATGATTTTTGAGAATATTCTTAGAAGTATAAACAATGGAGTTCATAAAGTATTTTTAAATCTTGTTAATTTTTATGGAACGACAGCTGAACTTTATCGTCCTAATTCCTCTGAAGTAGAAGGGTTTTTTGCAAAGTCATTTAAAACATCATCAACAGGAGAAACTTTTACAAAAGTAGCTGATATCAACATAATTCCATTGATTTATTCAGACCAAGCTATATCTGATATATCAGCTGATTATTATGAGATGGAGAGAGTAGTTTATACGGATTACTCTGATGTTCATGTTGGCGATAGATTAATTTTTTCAATGTATGGAAAAACTTACGATATGAGAGTTAGTGATACAGAGCAACTAATTCCACTTGATACTTGTTCTATTTTTAAGATTACTTTGAAGGGTTAAGATAATGCTTTCAGTCATAGTTTATGAAGCCTTAAAATTTTTCAAAGATAAAGTTTCAAGTTTTATTCCACCAATTTCAGATAAGCTTGGAGAGGTATTTGTAATTGATGATGAAGATTTAAGCAGAATGAAAGCTTGTGTTGCAAATTTAGATGCAACGAAAGAGTTTTTCATAGCAACTTACAATTTACAAGTAAACGATTTTCCTCTCAAAACTACAAATATTAGAGTAGCAGATATAGCTAAGAAAATAGGGAAAATTTACAGAGTTTCTCCAGTGAACATTCAAATTCAAGGTAATATTATTACAAATGATATCGTTTCAGCTTTAGATTTGCTTAATCATCTTTTTCTTTACAAAGATACTTTATACGAAACGACTGTAGTGGTAAATGATGTTGAAATTCCAATTCATCTCTTTATTCGTCCTGAAAGTTTTTCATTAACAGCTTTTTCAAGTTTAATTAGACTTCCATATCTTTTAGATGTTTATTCTCTTGTATTTGAAAAGATAGGTGAAGGAAAACTTATTGAGAAAATTGATTTTAAACTTGAGTTATAGGAGGTTATGTCAGAATGACATTGCTAGGTGAATTGAAATTTCTTGTGGAGAAACTTGCTAGTGAGGACTATGGTGTATCAACTAAAATAAGAAGAGCCATAGTTGGTGCGTTTATGAATATACTTGCAAAACAAGATGTATTTAGACCACCAAAACCAAAATTAACATTAACTCTTAAAAGCTCAGGAGCTAAAGTGGATATTGAAACTGATTTTGAAAAATACATTAAACTCATTGTAGACAAAACAAGTGCTAAAAATCCTGATAAGCTTGAAGCAGAGTTAAATAGACTCGAGTCTGAAGCAGGATTTGATATTTCAGATATCGAAGAAGGAAAGTTTTATTTAGAACTTCCAGAACTCAGTAAACTTCCTATTGTTTTATCTGATTTAGCTGAATTTTTACTCAATTTAGTTTAGGAGGAAATAAATGAAACTATATAACGGACTTAATCACCCAGTAAGAATACCTTATGGAGATGATGTAATAGTTATTCCACCTCAATCTGTGGTAAAGGTGGAGAAGCCTCAACTTTTAGGGGCATTACCAAGAGGGGTGATGAAGTTAGAAGTCAAGAAATCAAATAAGAAGAAATCTGAATAAGTTTTACTTTTAATGGAGGTCATGTCAGATGTCATTAGGCGGATTACCACATGTAGAGATAAGAGAGATAGATTTATCTATTCAACCTAAATTAACTCAGCAATTTATTGAGGCTGGAGTAATCGTAGCTCCAAGAGGTTCACTCAAACCTAGGTTTATTCCAGACTCAGCTACTCTAAGGTCAGTTTATTTCCCAGTAGATAAAAGATACAAAAGAGGACTTGATACTTCTCTACTTGAAGCTGAAGTAGCACTTGAAGCATCAGCATTATGGTTAGTGAGAGCAGCTCACGATGATATCAAATACGCTGGAGCTACCTTATTTGATAAGGATAGTACTAACAATAACGCAACTTGGACTACATCGCTTTTAGGTGGATACACTGATACTGGAGATATTTTTGATCCAGATGAAGATAGCTTCGATTTTTCTAGTGTATCTGACGCTACTGCAGTAATCATAGCTGAATCTCCTGGAGCTTGGGGAAACGATTTAGCTATCAATATAAAGAACTTAGATGCTACCGGTAAAGTACCTAACGCTGATGTTATTGAAGTATACGTAAAAGGAGAAAAGAAAGAAACTTGGTATGTGTCTACTGATCCTAACGCAAAGTATAATAACAAATCTATTTACTTGCCGACAGTACTCAAACAGTCGGCTTATATTAGAGGGTTTGTAAATCCTCTTAAGCAAGGAAAAAGACTCAAGGAAGTAACTGGACTTAAACTTGGAGCTGGAGACGATGGCTCCGCAGTAACAGTAGGAGATAGAATTAGAGTTTTATCTCAACTTGAAGCTGAAACTTATAAGTATCAAGTCTTACTAGACTTTGGAGTAGCAGACCCAGCTTACGCTAACAAGCTAACTGAGATAGCTTATCAAAAGAGAAGTTTCGCAGTCTTATCAGTTCCATATGAAACTGTAGCTTCAGCAAACTATGTAAACGATATCAAAGACTATAGAGAGAGTCACTTAACAATAGGTGGAAACTACGCTAGCTTTGCAGGACTCTATGGTAACTGGCTCAAAACTTACATAGTAGATATAGATGACGCTTATTATTTATCTCCGTCCGGATATGTAGGTCAGGTGATAGCTAGAACTTGGGCTAACTACAATCCTTGGACTCCACCTGCAGGATTTAGATACGGAGTTCTTTTAGCACTTGACGTTCGTAGAAGAATGAAAGAAGCTGAGATGGGACTCTTATATGAAGCTGGAATCAATCCAATTAGATTTGCTCCAGGCAAAGGAATAGCAGTATTTGGACAAAAGACACTTTATCCATTCTTATCTGCACTTGATAGAGTTAATGTGAGATTACTCTTAAACTATGTTGAGCTTATAGGAAAAGAGTTCTTAGAAAGCTTCATCTTTGACCTCAATGATAAGACAACTTGGGATTTAGTTTACTCTGGACTTGAGGCACTCTTTAAAAACCTCAAAGCTAGAGGAGCATTCTATAACTATAAGGTATTTCATCCAGGTGACGCTACGAGTTCGTTTGACATTGATAACTACATTATGAGAGTACCAGTTGCAGTTCAACCGGTAAAATCTGCTGAATGGATTGATTTTGTTGTAGCTATTATGAAGACAGGTGGAGATATGTCAGTTGCAGCTAGTCTCTAATTTCATTTTAGGAGGATAAACCAAGATGGCTTGGACTATGAAAGAAGTAAAAGCAAGATTGCCTCACCTATACTTGCCAAATAAATGGCAATTTAAGATAGTAAAACCACCTCAAGCTAAGAATATTGGACTTCCTAACATAGACTGGAATGATTACGACTTGTTATGTTATACTCACGGAGTACCTCAACCTCAAGCTCAAGTAGGAGATATTCAAGTACATGGATTTAAGATTAAGCAAACTCAAGGAGTTGATTACTCTATCTCAGGACTTTCTATCACGTTCTACCAAGGAGTTGACTTCAAGATAGAAGAGTTCTTCTGGGCTCTACTTAATGCATCTGAACATAATGAGAATGGAACTCAGACAAATAGAGAAGATTTGAAGTTTGATTTTGACCTAATTTCACTTAATCCTACTGATAATATGACTCCAGTTAGAACTATCAGAATTATTGGAGCTTTAGTGGAGAGTATCCAAACTCCTGATTTAACAGGAGACCAGCAAGCTGAATTTGCTCAACTTACAGTTACTATCTCAGCTGACTACCACAAGAGAGGTTATCCAGCTATAGAGGAGTAAGATGTTCTCAGTGAAAGATATCAAGTCCAACTTACCCCATCTTCATACTTTCACTCAGTGGGAAGTCCAGCTTTCGGGCTTCCCTTCCCCATTTCTTATTTCTGAATTTAGGGAAGGAATAGGTGATTTTAAAGTAGAAAGTAAGGACATAGGTCCATTTCTTGTTCCATTTCCAGAGGGACGGACGACTTTTACCACATTAGAGCTTACTTTTTATGAAACTCACGACCTTAAGGTCGAAAAATTTATAAATGATTGGCTATCAGAATGTTTCAATGGTTTTAGAGTTAAATTCTTTGAAGATATTGAGAAAGACTTATTTGTTACAAAATACAGTGTGGTTGATGTAAATAATTGGAAACCAGTTTATAAGGCACATTACAAAGTTGTTCCAGATGTTGACTACTACTATGAAGGAAAATCTGAGAAAGTATTTCAGCAAGGAACTTTGCAACTTGTAGCTACAAAGATAGTAAAGAAAGAGTATTTAGGCTAGAGGAGTTTTGAGAAATGAAGGTAAATATTTTAAATCCGTTTAGAAATAGCTTTGAGATTAAGGCTACAGAACTTCCAAGTAGAGGTGTGTTATATCCTGACCTTATTTTCAGACTAAAACCTTATACTGTGGGAGATATATTAGCAATATCTTCTTCAACATTAACAACTCAAGGAAAGGTTTCGACAATACTTGCTGGAATTGAGACATTGAAACCTTTTGATTTGGAAAACTTAGTTTCAATTGACCTCGATGCATTAGCTTTACTTAGATTTACAATTTCGTCAGATACTCCAGTGTACTCATATATAGTTAAATGTCCAAAATGTCAAAACGAATTTCAAGTAAAAGTTCCAGCAGAGGAAATAATAATTGAAGAAGTTTCCGTTAAAGAAATATTTGAAGTAAACGAAATGAAATTTTTCTTACCAACTATAAAGCAAGTGTTAGAACTTGAAACTTTATCTGAAAATGAGTTCTTTTTAGGAGTTGTAGCAAGCTATTGTATAAATTATTCATTACGTGATGCAATGAAAAAACTTCAAAGTTTATCTCTTGGAGAATTTCAAAAGTTAAAAACTTATATTGAAAATCAATCCAATGCCGGAGTGCAAGACATAGAAACTACCTGCAAGCATTGTAATTATAAATTTAAGTTCATTCCGGACTTACTAGCAATCCCTTTCTAAGTAAAGATCAAGTCAGGAAACTTTACAAGACTTTATATCTACTAGTACAACGAGGTTTCAGATTAAATGAGCTTTATGAAATGACTTTTCAAGAATTGAACTTGCTCCAAACTGTTGTTAAGGAAGTAGATGATAGAGGTTAGAAATGATTACATCAGCTATAGAGAATTTAGGAAAGACAGCAATCCGTCCAATTCGTACCTTAGCTTTTCCATTTCTTTCTCCAGCTCAATTTAATGAAATTCAGACAGGAATTACTACAACAGTATTACAACTTGAGACTTTAGTTTCACTTTACAAAAACTCAGTAAAAAATATTAATGATGAGAAGACAAAAGTAGAAGTTTTAAAGCAACTTAATAAATATGAAAGTGAGATAAAAGAGTTTATAGAGAAATTTTATTCCACAGCGGAGCTCACTTCTGACGAGGTTGCTACACTAGTTGACTTTGTTAAAAGCTTAAAAGATATTGATGTAAATGTAAGTTTGGATGCAGATGCATTTGTAAATACTTTAGAAAGATTTGAAAGTAAGACCGTAACCGATAAGCTGAAGGAGAAAATAAGTTTAGATGTTTATAAATATATCTCACAAATTCAAAAGAACATTCAGTCTGAAATAGTTATTTTACAAGAGAAGTTAAAAGGGTCTTATTCAGAAGAGTTAGCAAGCAAACTTGATGAACTTTTAAAACTTCAAGAAGAAGTTTCAGAAGTTCTTAAAAATACTCCTAGAGAGCTTGCTTATTCTACGGAGTTACAACGAGAAATAAAATCCTTACTTGAAAAGATACATCAATATGATTTGGATAAGATAGACGATAGACTTTATAGTTTATCAAATGAGTTTGAGACTATAGCACCACAACCTGAGATACAGGAGAATTTAGAATCAGTAAAATTTGGAAAGAAACTTGAAGATTGGTTCAAAAACTTCTCAGGTGCATTCTCAGGTGGAGGATATAAAGAGTATCTTAAGACAGCTTTAACTCAAGTAGCGTACTCAATTGACCCTAGACTCGGAGCTGCTATTGATCTTTTTGGCGACGCTGTAGGTGGAGCTATCTTAGGTAAAGCTGGAGGATTACTCAAAGGTGTAGGTAAAGTCGGATTAAAGCTTATAAAATCACCTAAACTAGCTTTAGTTGGAGCTACAGGATTTTTATCAAGCCTCACTACTCCAATCAAAACTCTAGGTCAGAAATTAGGTTTATTATCAAAATCAGCTGATAGTGCTTTAAGTTCAGTTCGAGCTAGCTCCAGTGTTGCTACCGAAACTATATTTACACTAAATAAAGGAACTGGAAGCATCTTATCTTCAGTATCGGAAAAAGCTAGCTCCACTATAAGCAATTTATCTAAGTCTGTAGGTAGCATCACATCTTCTGTACCTGAAAAACTTCAGTCAGTCGTTAGCACAGTAAAAAGTGCTGTATCTGACCATATATCTCAGCTTGGTGGAGTTACCTCTAAAATCAAAACTTCAGTAGCTAACTTAGTAGAGAGCACTAAATCAAGTTTAGGTAACGTAGTATCAAAACTCTCAGATAGCACATCTACAATAGTTAAGTCAGTATCTTCAAAGTCATCGGAAATTTTAACATCAACTAAGTCCAGTTTAAGTAAGGTAGTAGAGACTACAAAATCCAATTTAGGTGAAGTTGTAAAATCATTTTCATCTAAAGCTAGTGAGGTGTTTAAGTCTGTAACTTCAAAGTTATCTGAAGTAAAAAGCACTGTAACTAATATACTTACTAAGACTGTATCAAAAGCTAAAAATGTACTTGGAGTTACTACTAAGACAGTTGAGACTGCATCTACTGTAGCAAAATCTTCAGAAGTAATCTCTGAAACTGGGGCGTTAGCTAAAGTTACATCAAAAGCATCTTTCTTCTCAAGAGCTTTAGGTGGAGTTGGAAAAGTATTAGGAAAGTTAGCACTGCCACTTAACATAGCTCTAACTGGATTTGATATGTATTCAGACTACAAGAATGCTAGGAAACAAGGTAAAAGCACTTTAGGAGCAGTAGCCGACGCACTTACATCGTCCGACACTGGAGTTTCAGGAGCACTTAAGTCAGCTTTGAAAGGTAGCTCAGTAGGAGCAGTCTTAGGTTCAGTCATTCCAGGACTTGGTACTGTAGCTGGAACTGTAGTTGGAGGATTAGCTGGACTTGTAGGATACGGAATTAAGTCTCTATTTGGAGGTTCTAAAAATAGACCTGAGAAAACTCAAGCACAGTATAATGTCCCTGAGTCTTTACTTTCAAATAAAGCTAAAGTAGTACAGTCTCAAGCTACATATAAGTCTTTACCTGAAGCAAAGCTTACTTCTACTCATAAAGTTCATAGAGAAAGGCAGCAGAAGGTAGAACAACCACAACAATCAAGTCAAACTATAGTTAATGTGAATAATACAGCTCCATCTAACGGACTAAGTGAAGATTATCTTGGATTGACTAAACTAATTCTAGGGTACTAGCTATGCTTGAAGATATATTGAATGCAAATGAGTATACCGCTACAGTTCTGAGTAAGCAAGGTCCGTACATCAGAGGTATAATAACTGAAGGTTTTGGGTTCAGTATATCTCATGAATTTGATAGTCAGTTTGACCTTACAAAGCAGCAAGAGTTATCTAAACTCATAAATAAACTCAAGAGCTTTGTAGGTAAAGAGCAAAGTTCATTTATCAACGTAGCTCAGACAGTAAAACTCTGGATGTCAGGAAACGTGGATAGTTTTAATATAAGCATACTTATTCCAAATTGTCGACCTAACTACCTTAAGCAAAAGATTCAATCACTAGCAAAGTGGGCAGCACCTAAAATTGAGGATAATCAGATATTTGCACCTCACAATTATGCACCATCTTTAAAGGATTTAGACGCATCTAAGGGACTTTTAGCTCTCAGATTTTCAACTTACATTAAAACTGGGTACTGGTTTGTTCTCCAGTCTTGTCAAGTCCAGTTTTCTAATGTTATTATGGATGACGGTTATCCAAGCTATGCTAATGTAACCTTTACACTACTTCCATATAGAGCTATAGGTGCAAATGAGCTTAAGGAGATGTTCTTATGATAAAATCTCAAAACATCATTGTAAGACTAAAGCTGAATGGTAAGGATATCATCTCGACAAGTAACTTGAACTCAATATACGTTAGAATACCTGGAGGTTTAGATTTACCTTATATTGAAGTAAATCTTAAACTTGAAGAAAAGTTAGATAAGCTTCTAAACTCCAAACTAGAGCTCTTACTTTCAGATAAGTATAGTTTCCTATCATACAGGTTTGATATATTCAAAGTATTCTATAGTAGCCAAACCTACACTTTGCAAGGAGTGGCGTTTTATAAGGAGATGTCAGACTCATCTGTGGATTATTCTGACTCAGACTCGACTCAAGCTATTAAAAAATTCTTTCCCAACTCAAAGCTTGAAGCCTCAGTTATGCAAGATAAGCAAGTTTGGATAAAATCAGTATCAACTAGATACACTCTAGAGACGATATGGAAGCATTCATATCATCCAAATCACTACCTTTTACTAGCACTTGATGATAAGCTTTATGTAAAAACCACAGATAAACTCAAATCTCCTCAGAAAGTATTTTCACCAAGGTTAAAAACTGCAGATTACATCATTTCAGGAGACTTTATAGTTGAGACTAGAAACCTGACTAATATTCTATTTTCATCAAGCTACGATATGGATCTGGTTGAGGGTAAAGTGCATCAAATTAAAGCTGACCTCTCAAATCTATTTGGAAAAGATGTTATCAACTTTGACCTGAGCTTAAAGCAATTTTTGATGTCGTCAGATAACGTCCACCAAAACTGGAATAAAGCTCTACTTAGAAATCAAAAGTTCTTCAGTAAAGGTTTTCAGACTACTGTTACGATAAATTCACTTGCTATAGACTTACCTCTTCTTACTCCAGTGAAAATATTAGGCGGAGACTATCCACTAGATGGTATTTGGACAATAGTTAGAAAAGAGTATCACATAACCCAGAGTGTGAGCTTTACCACTCTAACTTTATGGAGAGATGCATGCTAGGATTATATGAGCTTATTTCAAAGTTTAAACCTAGACTCGTTCTATCTAAAGTAGTAGATAACAAAGACCCTAAGAAACTTTGTAGGGTGAGATTAACAAATGAGCTGTATGAAGGAGTACCTAAAGACAAGCTACCTTGGGCATCTCAGCTTACTTCAAGTTTCTCATCAAGTAATAGTAATACTAACTTCTATGTTCCAAATGAAGGTGATATAGTCCTAGCGATTTACCTAACTGATATCTATCATCCACTTTACTTTAGTTTCCATCATCAAGGTAATACTAAGACTTTAGCTACATATCCAGATGCATATGGATTTGTAGACAGTAAAGGCAATGAGTTTTATATTGACAGAAAGACAGGCGAGCTTAAGTTCAAACATTTCACCGGAACTACTCTTACTATCAAGCAAGACGGAAGTGTAAAGGTTAATATAGTTAAAAGACTTAACATTCACTCAGTTGACGAAATCACAATAAAGTCAGATAAACATATTTTAATGCAAGCACCTAAGATAGACCTTAATCCCTAGAGGTAAGATATGATAAGGTATACTGACGTTGGAGATGATGGCAGAGTAATTTCTAGACTTGATGCAGTGAAGATAGGTATAAGAAACTTGCTTTCTACTCGTCCAGGAGAACTTGGACATGACCTAGACTTTGGTTGTAATATACCAGATTTTCTATTTGAAGAGTGTAACGAAGATACAGCATTTCAACTTGAGCTAATGATAAAAGAGTGCTTAAAGCAAGAAAAGAGAATTAGAGTGGAAAAACTTGATATCACTCCAGTTCCAGATGAGCATAAGTTCATAGTAAGACTTATCTACTCCATACCTGAGCTTGAAGTGCAAGATACCATTGAACTTGAGTTATCAAAGTAGAGGTTAGACTATGTATAGAGATACTGAAACTCCATACACAGCTCCAGACCATTACTTATCAACTATTAACGATGTGATATTTGACTTACTTGATCCTCAAAATAGATTAGATATACTCCAACCTAGAAATATAATGCCTACTGAAAGGTTTGATATAGCATCTCAGAAATATTTAGATGACGATAGATTTTATTGGACTGGAGTATTACTCTCAAGTTCTACTGACAAATGTACTAAACTTCCTACACTTGAGAGTTTGCTAGATTTCTTAGCAACTCATAGGAGTGAGTGATTATGATTGTATCTATAGGTGATATAGAGACTACAAGAAAATATTTTGAAGAGTATTTAAAAGATCAGCTAGGAGTAAGTAAATATCAAGAGTTAGTTTCAACTCAAACTTTTAGGATACTTCTTCACTTAATCAGTATAGCTATTAATTACTCTTCATTAGCTAACTCTGTATCAAGAAGAGAGAGCTATATTGAGACTGCCACTTCAGAAAGTTCGTTAGTAGAGCTTGTTTATAATTATGGTTTTATACTTCCTCCTCTCAGAGGTAGAAGGATATGGATTAAGTCAGCCAGTGATATTAAGTTATATACTCCAATTGGACTTGCTGAAGGTTATGATATTGTTCCAGTAAAGTATGAATCTGATGGTTCAGTAATGTGTATTTTAGGATATTATCAAGAGTCAGTGATAAACCTGACTCAACCTTATCAGAGAGTAGTTCTCAAGAATAAAGGTAAGTTCTTATCAGATTACGATATGTTATCTGAAGGATTGAGTAAGATTAAGCTTGCATCTGACATAACAGAGCAGATAGATAATCCGAAAACCTCAATACTAAGAGGTTCGGGATTTTACCAATCAAGGTTATTCTTTGGGGATGGGTGTTTAGGTTACTTTCGTAATACTACCTTAACTTACAAGAGAATCTCATATAATGAGGATGTAAATAATGTAGACTTATCATCAGCTCAATTTTACATAGATAATATAGAAGTTCTAAAGTCAGAACCAGCTTGGGTTAACTACAACTTAGATACAGTAAGAACTATTTTGAAATACGTACCTCTTGACGCGAGATTAGTAAGAGAGAAAGATTTTGAGTCGTGGTTAGTCTGGAAATTTCCTCAGGTTTTGTCAGCTAGATGCTTCAGGAAAGAAGAGACATCTAGCTGTTGTGAAGCTGACCTTGAATTTATATTAACAGATAACTCAGTTCTTGATATTATCAAGAGTGAAATTGATAAAAGAAAGCTACTAGGACTTAAGATAAATTATATTCCGTACTCTCCTACTCAAGGAGATGACTTGGTAATGAAATTCAAGGTAAAGTATTTTAATAAAACTAACCTTCAATCTGAGGTAAACGATTATCTTCAATCTACTTACGCTTATAAACTGATGACTGAGGATGAGGTTATTGACTCATCTTTAGTAGCATTAGAATTGTCAGAAAAGTTTTATCCTGCAGTCTTTGTTCCGATTGAAGCTAAGACTTGCAAACCTACCTTACTCAACAAGACTGGATTTTTTAAGTCAGTTTCTTGTCAGTTAATAGAGGTATAAGATGAACTTTAGAAGATTCATACCCGAGTCTCTTCAGGATGTAGAGATAATAAAGTTAGTCTTAGAGTTACTAGAAAAGTTCATTAAGTCTGATATAGAAGTTATAGGCAAAAGAACTTTTGATGAGGATATTCAGGAGCATTTGCGAACTCAGAATGCACAAGTTGAGAATTATTACTTGCAAACTTTTGGTAGCAAAGGATTTTATAAAGTCCTAGGTTACTTGACTGATCCAGAATTTCAAGTCAGAGAGTGGTATGAAGTTGAAGATGAAATAGATAGATGCTGTATTGTTATCCAAGCTAATAAAACAGGAAAGAGAGAAGAAGAGTTAAACGAGTTTATAGAGAGTGCTTGGAAATCATTAAGACATTTATGCCTTAGAAGTTATCTTATTAAAGTTATTTTAGAATTTATTGATATTGTTAAAGATTTTAAGTTAGGTGATAATTTAAGCTTTCACTCGGATAATCATTATAAAGATAGCATATTTAACTCTTTTGCAGGTTGTTCTTCAGGTTCCATTGTAAACCACTTTACGGTAGGTCATTCTCTTATCAAGAGTTGTAATCTCTCTAATCTTATAGGACATATTATAGTGAATCGTTTCTTCGTAGGCGATTATCATTTACCTCCTAGTATAAGTGATAGATTTACTGTTTACAGTCAGGAGAATTTTTCAGAAAAGATTTCTTCTGATTTAAACTCAAGTTATCTAATTATAGGAAGTTCTTATGTAAATTGTGGAAAAGTAGCCTCTAGTGATAATGTAGACTCACATATTTATGACGTCTTACGTATTGAGGAGGTCTAATATGAAAGATAGAGTTAAGTATCATTCAAAATCCAGACTTGATATGGTTGAGAGTAGTAGTGTTAATGATTGTATTGAGTTTAGAGCAAAAGGCACTTTCTCTATTTATGACGAGGAAAATAATCTTCTAATAAGAAAAAGTAATCTCGTAGTTCAAAACGCTGTTAGGATCTTTTTAGAACTTTTATCAAATCAACCAGATAAAGGAATTTCAAAACTCCTTCTAGGTTCAGGTGGATTAGATAGTAACGGTAGTCCAGTAAAACCGTTGTGCTCTGATACTTCTCTTCAAGATTTGAAATATGAAAAATCTATAGAGTCATATTCTATAGACTATGACGCAAAAAAGATTACATTTGAAACGACTCTTCTAAAAGAAGAAGGAAATAGTACTGACGGAGTTGCTCAATATAGTGAATACGCACTAGCACGATCAGATGGTCAGATTTTCTCTAGAGTAACTGACTATCCAATTTACAAGACTCCCAGTAAATCTTATAGATTTTCTTGGACTATAGAATTGGACTGGGTATGTAGGGAGGAATAAGAAGATGAAGCTCAAATCAAAACTTTCGTTTATCAAAAAACCTGTATGGGTACTAAATGAAACTTTAGCTAGAGGTACAGATAATTTAGATCAAGACATCTCTATAAACTATAACGATGGTTCACTGGAAGGTGGGGTAGATGGTAACCTCAATAATGGTTCAGCTACGAATTATGCAAATATAAAGTTAGTAAGTAAAGTGATCTCTGACTTAATGGACTTACTTGAGGATAACGGTATTTCTGACGATCCTTCGTCTATCATCCCAAAAGGTTTGACTTATGACCCCAATCCTACTTTTGACAGTTCCGTAACTCACGGAATGTTAGTATATAGAGGAGCTGATGGTAAATATTACCCTGCTTTAGCTGATGGTAGTGAAAAATCTCAAGTAGTTGGTTATGCTGATCTTGAAAATAATAGAATGATAGTTTCAGGACTTATCAAAACTAACTATTCTTTTGCATCTGGAGAAGAGCTCTACTTATCCGATACTGAGGAAGGAAAAATAATTACTGATAAAACTCTTGTGAAAGTTGGCGTTAGTTTAGGTAATGGTTATATAATACTAGGATCGTCAGTTTCAGGTGGTAGTGTCGGAGATATTAGTAATCTAGTCACTTTTGAAGACTTAGAATATTACTCTCTTTTACTCAGTACTCCATTTCAGGATGTGTATTATGATAAACTATTAGAAGACTCTCTTCATATAGTTTCAGGTAGTGCTAACCATAATAGATATGATAGTAAATATATAATCCAGTCAGGAACTACTTTAGAAACTGATGATTTACTTAATCTAAGTGAAAACGACTATAGATTTTTCGTCCATTTAAACTCATCTGTTACTCCAAACATAGAGTATTCTGTTGACGGTGGTACAACTTGGTCTACCTGTGAGCCTGATAAGATAATCACTGTATCAGCAGGTTTTAAGAAAATCAGATTCAGATTTACTTTTAATAGTGACGCTGAACTCAACAGTTTCGGTGTTCTCTATCATTACAAAATACCTGGTGGAGCATATTTTTCTGATACTAGAATGTTTGAAATCCTTAATATTGAGGAAGATAAACCTGAGGGCACTATCATAACTCTCCCAAACGGAGCAACATATACTCCTGATAGTAAGTCTCTTGAAGTCTATCTTAATCGTGTAAGACTGATACCCAATGTTGATTATGAAGAAGTAGATAGCATGTCCGTAAAGTTTAAACTACCACTACACGCTGGAGATACGATTGTATTTACTGAAAAGTTCGGTTATGTTGATGTTTCAGAAGATAATAATACTAAACTTCAAGGTTTAGTGCCTAGTTGGACTAGTAATCATGCTGACTATATTGTATTGAGAGATCAGTCAACAGGTAAGCTTTATAAGCTATACATTGATAACGATGACTTAAAGTTTGAACCAATATCATAAGTGAGGGTAAGTTATGAGTATAGTTGCAAAGTCTGATTTATCAAATGTCTCCAGATTGACATTATTAGATAAAATAAGCCTCAGAATTATGAATTTAGGAGATACTCCTATTACTCCAGAACCTGGCGAAGTTATTAAGATAGAGTTTAATAGTATTAGTAATGTCTTTGATGTTCCACTAACTAACATTAGTAATATGTTATTTGAGTTTACTTTAGTGATAAGCTACAGCTCAAGCACTAACCTAGACTTCTTTCTTTATCCCAATGGTAGCTCTTACACTGATTCGTTTGGGAGAGATTTTATATATTTTAGAGATAATGATGGAAATAGCAATGTAGATGCTATTGGTTATCAAAGTGAGTTTATCTGCTCTTGTTTCTCTGTGGATCCTTTAGGTGGAACTGCAGATACTCATCCTATAATATATAACTTCATCATTTCTACATATACAGATTGTAAGATGATTTCAGGTCTTTGTAGTGGAAGAAAAAGTTTATGTGTAGGTTCCTGTAAATGGATTGATACTACAACCATACGGAATGATTTTGGAAAAGTAAGAATAAGTTCAGGAGGTACTATCTCAGGTATTCTTACAATTAGGAGGATAGTATAATGCTCTATGCTTGGATTGAGAATGGTAAAGTTGTAGCAACAGACGATAAAAAGTATGTTAAGGTATCAGAGTATCAGATATTTGAAGATTTGACATTAGATGACGTTGAGTATTTAACAGTTAAAAACAATCAAGTTGTAGATATTAGAAAAGATAGTGAGCTTTTATCTGAGTACATTTCACGAAAGAAGAAAGAGTTATTAAATAGATTGTCAGAGTTTATAACTTCTTACATCTTTTTACATTATCCAGATGCAAAGCAAAAATCAGATTTAGCTGACAAAGAGTTTTTCACAACATTACTTATAAGTAAACTATCGCTAACAGCTGACGAGATCGCAAGTAAAGTATATGAAGCATCAGCTAATATCTTATCTAACACTTCAACATTGCAAGATGAAGTAAACAAGCTATCAAAAGATGAAACGGGTAATGAGATTACTTTTACTTGGAACGGACGAACAATTCACGCTAGCTTTGTATGGGAACAGCTCATCAAGGTAGGTGTTAGAACAGGATGGGTTCAACTTGTTAAACAGAAATATTATGAAATAGAAAGTCAGATTGAGAATTTAGCAAGTTTAGATGAAGTTGAGAACTTTAAGGTAGAAAATTCTAAACTTCCACCGTTTCCTAAAATTTAAATAGGAGAGGTAAATAAATATGGCAAAGCTTGATAGTAGATTTGTTAGTGTTGTAAGTGGATTTAAAAATAGAATTATCAATGGTGACTTTTCTGTAGCACAAAGAGGTGAATATCACTCCTTATATAATACAAGTAAATATACCCTTGATAGGGTGCGTGTTTGGAGTGCAGAACATTACTTATCACAGTGGAGAGGTAAAATTCACGCACCAGATGAAGGAATAACTGCAAATGTGCTGGATATATTTGGAGATGGAAGTTGTGTAGCGTGTTATCCGCTAGACGGAAATGCCAACGATCTATCTGGAAAGTACAATGGTACTTGGCACGGAAATGAGCAGTATGATGTAGGGAGATTTGGACAAGCTGCAAAGTTTGATGGGAGTAGTTATATACAAACTGACTTAACAGGAGTATTACCTCAAGAATTCACAATTAGCTTGTGGATTTATGTATTGTATTCAACAGGTGAAAGCGTTGATTTAGGACTAGGTACAACTCATGATGAAACTTTAACATTAATTACAAATAGAGACGGTAAATTTTGCTTTTATTCAGGAAGTGGAGGGATACTTTACTTTGCATTCCCTCTCCAGTTACGCAAGTGGTTTCATTTAACTGTTGTGAATAAATCTGATAAATCATATTTATATGTTGATGGAGTCTTAAGGGCTACACATAGTGCACTACATAGAGCAAGTAGCGAGCTATTTAGAATAGGAGGAGGCGTTTTTGGTTCAACTCAATTTGGACATAATCTTATCGACCAAGTCCGCATCTTCAATAGAGCTTTGACTGAGGACGAAGTTAAAGCTCTATATGTTGAGTCTAACAACTATGAAGAGCGTCCATCATATTTTCTTGTAACTAGAATTGATAACATTAACTCTAGTGCTACAAAGAGAGGTATTGCACCTTACGTATACAGATTCGAAGGACAACACCTATATGACTTAGCAATAAGTGGTAAGAAAGTAACGCTATCTTTTGAATTTGCTTCAAATAAGAATGGAAAGTACTCTCTTTCATTTAGAAATTGTACAGATGGTAAGTACGACTCGTATGTGAGAATATTTGAATATACAGGTAATGGTAAATTCCAAAGATTTGAGTTCACATTTGACTTATCTGAATTTCCAAAGAGGTTTAAAAATGACATTAACAAAGGCTTTGAGCTAATAATATGTGGTAATCATCCTAATTTCAAAGCTCCAGGTGAAGGACTATTTTGTAATGTTGATTATCACTTTGCAGATGGAACTAATAACTTTGATGTTGGAGATTGGTTTAAGATATCTAATATTCAACTTGAGGAGGGAGATAGAGCTACGGATTTTGAATACGTTCCATATGATATACAATTATTAAGATGTATGAGGTATTATGAAAAAATAAACTGTCAAGGCATCTCAGCTTCTTGGGTAGATCCAACTCAAGTCTTTTGTCACATTCCTTATAAAGTAATTAAAAGAACTACACCTTCAGTAGTTGACTCACGTTTTACATATTGGACTGGTTCGTCTTCAGTAGATGTTAGTGTTAATAAATTTAGCTTATGGACTGATTCATTAATGGTTAATTTAGCTGAACCTGCTGATAGAACATATGGTAGTTCATTTCCACTGTTTAGTGGTTCTTATGTAGTTGTTGATGCTGAGATTTAAATTAGGAGGAGTTACTAATGATAGATCTTCAGAACATAAAGTCAGTTAAGGAAGTTAGAGACATAACTAAATATAGTGTCAGTTTAGACTCTAATGGAAATAAAAGATTAGAAATTCCTCCTGTTGAGGGATATATTCTGACAATATCAGAAGAAATGCAAGATAGAATAATATATGTTCCTGTTGATGCATCAAATAAATATTATCAGTCAATACAATCTTGGATAGAGTTAGGAAATACTCCACAATGTGCTCATACTGAAGAAGAGCTCTTAGAATACTATAAAAAAGTAAAACTAAAAGAGCTTAAGATTTCGTTTGAAGATTATAGATATAATAAAGCAAAGATATTTTCAAAAACTATTAATAAGTATGTTGATGCTAGAGAACGCGATTTGATTAATATAGATGCTCTAATTTCATCTCTTTCTGACAACAGTACAACCATACAATTTAGAACTTATGAAAATGACTTTATTGAAATAACAAAACCTCAACTTGAATCAATCAAACAAGAGATAATAGCATATGGATTAAAACTATATCAAAGAAAGTGGGAAATTGAAAGAAAAATCTCAAATGAAACTTATATTATCAATTTAATTGAAATGAAAATCACTGATAAACTCTGGGATATAGATGATGGAGGAAAATAATGAGCTTGTCTCAATTTTTCTTTCAGATTGCACCTAATTCTTCAGTCTCCTTACCTGAAGGTATAAAGTTTGCTCCAGACGGTTCAATTAGGTTTATTGGCAATGCTACGGTATTCTCAGATCAAGTTACCCATAACATAGTTCCAGACAAGGATATAGTCGGATATGTACTTTCAGCTTCTGAGACTGAAGTAAATGTTGATTATGGAGTGCTTGAAAATAAGGTCTACGTCAGAGTGAAAGGACTAAATCCTGGAGAAAAGATTTACTACTACTTTACTAAATCAAGTACAGGAAAACCTAGAAATGATAAAGTCTTTTATTGGTATGATGACTTTGAAAACTACAACACTACTGACGACCTAAAGAAGAAATACTCTACAGGTGGACACAAGCCTTGGCTTGTAGATATGAAAGAAAGATATTTAGGAACTAGGTCAGTATGCTCTGATCCTAGTATAACTGATGGACAAAATAGCTATCTTCAGCTTTCACTAGACATACCAGAAGAAGCTATAATCTCTTTCTATCAAAAGGTAAGCTCAGAGCGAGGTTGGGATTTTCTCAGATTCTATATAGACGGTAGTCAAGTCTCAGCTATCTCAGGTGAGGTTAACTGGACTAAGTTTGAGAGACAGGTAAGTAAAGGAATACATTCGTTTAAGTGGATATACACTAAAGATGGTTCAGTTACTAGAGGTGCAGATAAAGGCTGGATTGATAACTTAGTAGTACGTTCTGCTTTAGATACACTGCATACTGAAATTGAAGAGCTCGCTCCAGGTCAGTATAAAGTTACTATAATGAATAATACTCCTGAGATCATTAGTGATGCTCAAATCAAGATTCCAGGTTTACCTGTAGACAATTATGTAGTCGTAGCAAGGTCTATAACTCCAACCTTAACAACTATAGCGTTTCCTCCAGGCAAGATTTCTTCCATTCAGTTCTATACTCAGTTTTCTCACGATATAAAGATAGGAAGTACTTGTAGATTTCACTTGCATACGTTTATTCCACCTGATGCTACTCCAGGTAAGGTTAAGTTCCAACTTGAGTGGAAGACTTTACCTGTAGAAAGAGTTATTGGGGATGAAAGGATAACCGAAGGAAACTTTTCAATTTCTACACATAAGATTACTAAAGTATTTGAGATAACCGAAGAAGATATAGGTAAACACGTAGTTTTAAACTTTGGTGAGATAGATAAAGTATTTTCCATCTCACAAATAATTTTTCATAGACTTACTAGACTTGGAGTTCACGAAGAGGATACCTTTAACTATGAAATACCCATATTATTTGTCGACTGGCATACTGAGATAGACTCACTTGGTTCTCAAGATGAGTTTGTAAAGTGAGGTAATGAAAATGACTGAAAGAGAATCTATCTTATCTCAACTTACTACAAGTTTTATACAAAGATACTATCCTGAGTGGAAACAGAGAAGTGACGAAGTAGACTGGAAACTTCATACTACAAGACTTGTTACTTATTCTGAAGGTAGACTTACTATAGATAAAATTAGTAAACTCATATATCAAGCATCAGCTAGAATACTTGAGGAGAAATCTGACTTTAATACTGAACTTGATAATCTCTGTAGTATATTTGACTTGAGAAGTAGTTGGGAACAACTTCTCAAAGTTGGAATAAGAACAGGTTGGGTAGGCTTGATAAAAAGACTTTACTATCAAATTCTAAACGACACTTCTATTCCCAATGAGAGACTATATTTCGTAGTAAGGTCAACTTATGTACCACTGACAAAATTTTTACCTGAGAGGTAAACTATGATACAAGTCTTTAATGCTGAAGGTAAGAAAATAGCTGAAGCTGAAACTAGCATCAAGGCTGAAGTAAGTAATGCTAGAAGAGATTGTATGATTTATGTAGACTACATTCAAGGAAGTGAGGATAACATCGTAATTTCATTTGAGACTAAGGAAGCTACTACTAAGAGCACTTTTCCAATTCAAGTTGATAATGGAACAGCTATAGTTCCGTATAGACGGACCTTGACTCGAGGTAAGTATAGAATTTACTTACCTATGGCTGAGAATGAAGAAGCACTGGTAGTAAATATCACTATGCAAGGAGACACTTCTTCTCCAGGTACAGTTAAGGTCTGGGTTATTCCTACTTATCATTCTTACTAGTGAGGTGAGGGTATGCTAAATTATGATAAACTTCTTCACTTCATAGCTGGATTTTGTATAGCTCTTTTCACTTACCAGATAACTTACAGTCATAAGCTTGCTACTTATGTTACTCTTATCATAGCTATAGCTAAAGAAATCTACGATCATATATCTACTAACCATATATCTGATTTTAATGATATCATCGCAACCCTAGTAGGTGGACTAACATACTTACATCTTAGCTAGAGAGGTTATCAAATGAACTTGTATGAGTTTCTTGATAGGTTAATTACTTCATATCCGCTATACAAGTCAGTAACGTTAGTGTTTTTGATGGGAGCTGGTGGAGTAACTGGATTTGTTGTTACCAGAGGTGCATATACACTATTTATCAAGAAGGTACTATCTGAACCAAGTAAGAATACTCCATCAACTTCGACTGACGTTTTAAAAGAGATAGAAATCAAGCTCAACTCAATTGAACTATTGCTCAAGACTCATAAGGAAGTTAACGATACTAAACTCAGTCAGTTACTAGACCTTATTAAGGAAGTCAAAGAAACCATTATGAAGTTCCGAGAGTACTTTGATACCTCAAATAAAGAGATCAGAAGTTCACTAAACAATATAGAAGATAGAATTCGCGAAATCTCTTGGAGAGGAGATGAATAATGAACTGCAAAGAGTGTGGACTGTGTAAAAAGATATCTGATATTGACATAGCTTTTACTATTCCTACTAGCTCAGATTTTTTAAAAGTTGACACTGATATTAGACTTGTATCCACAGTTAACAAAATATTATCTCAGATCACTAGAATGGTATCTCAGTCGCTACTTGATTTGAGACTCAGCAAATTTAAATTTTGTCATTGTACCTACTATATCATTAAGGTAAAGTCGTCTCTATGGACAAACTTCTTACTACAAGCACTTAACTTCTTTGAAGCTAAGATTTATTATGACTGTGAGAATTTAAGTAAGTTACTTATCAAGTTATCAGATGACATTGAGCGTACATATATATCAAAAATAAAGGATTTAAATACCGAAATAGCTCATAAGTTTCTAGAAGTTCATAAGAAACCTCATACTATTTTCAGAAAGAGACTTGAAGGTATTGATAGTAATGAAGTTTTGTCGTCAGTTCAAATTCTAGGTGACTATATTCAAGCTATCATAGCTATGTCAGTCTGCACATCAGCTTCAATTGACTTAAAGCTAAAGGGAGAAAACTACCTTTTTATACTTCCAGAGGTATTCTTGCTTAATGACAGCTTTAGCTATATTGAAACTATAGTCAAAGCGTTAGATTTTGATAAGTTTAGAATTTACTATATCAACCCTGCACCTCGTAGTAAATTACTCACAAAATACTACTTAGAGAAAGCTAATCTACTTGATAAGGTGATACTATGAGAGTCTTGATATCACTGCTTACTAGTCGCATCTCAATTTCACTTGTAGCTGTAGCTATAGTATATGTCCAGTTAACTTACTTTAAACTTAAGTTAGAATACTATACCCAGAAGATACATAATCTAAAGTCTCAAGTTAGCTATCTCAAATCTGAGAATCAAGATTTGAAAAGTAGACTAGAATATATCAAGTCAAAGTTATCTGCTTGTGAGATATCTAAAGAGAATTTAGAAAATACCATAGATAAACTTGTTAAGGAAAAGGATTTACTCATTTCTAGAATAGTTAAACTTCACCAATCAAATCTTAAGCTCAAAAGGTATAGGAAAGTAAACATCACCAATACTACAATAAAGGTTGAGGTAAATCCTGACGATGAGGTTACTAAAGTATTTAATCTACTTTCTTCTGGTAAGTGAGTTTCTCTTTATGTTAGGTTGTCATAACGAACCTAAGGTCATAACGAAAGTAGTATACCGAGATAGAGTAATCTATAAGCAATCTTGTCCTAATCTCTCCTTTCCGGAGTTTCCTAAACTTAACATATATAAAGTTGAATATAATAGTTCAATCTATTACTGCTTTGATGTGACTTCAATTAAGTTATTAACCAAGTACTTACTTCAGATAAAAGACCTAGAAAAGACTTACAAGACTCTAACTGGAGAGAAGAATGAAACGAAATAGTTATTTTATCACCAAAGAAGACTACGACGCGATGTTTGAAAAGATGCACTCTTTAGAAGAAAGATTAGTTCATCTTGAAGAGCGTATTCATTACTTAGAACATAAGCTAAATAAAGAGTGTGCTACTCATAATGAGATTCTTGTTAGAAAGATAAGAGATATAAACGATAAGCTAGCAAGACTTCAAAGTGATATTTTAAAACTGAGGCAAGATATGTCAAGTAAGTACTTGAATTTTATTGTAATCTCAGCACTACTGGGAATAGTCTTACTATACTTAATTCTGAAATAGGAGGAGGTTATGATACTTAGCAAAGACGACTTAGAACTCATTCTCATTTCAAAGTCTCTTGGACTTGTAGGTATTATATTTGTTGCTATCATAGTAGTTTTCTTTGTAAGGTTAGCTTTAGGAGTAGTATTTAAGGACGAGTTTGAGTTTATTCATAGTGAAATTAAGAAAGGAAACACAGCTGTGGCTATCTATGCAGGGGTGATAATAGGATGCATAGCGTTAGGACTTATCTACGCAATATCAAACTTTCTGCTTTAATCTTACTTTCAGTAGCGTTTGGAATAACTAAGAAATATGATAAGTATTTCATAGTTTACTCTCACATCTACTTTCCTTATCTTGACTGGAGATGGTTCAAAGCTCAAGCTATAGCTGAAAGCTCACTTAATCCTAAAGCTAAGTCAAAAGTAGGAGCTATTGGACTTATGCAAATAATGTCGTCTACGGCTAGGTGGTTAGGAGTAGATCCAAATAAACTCTACATACCTTGCACAGCCATAGCTACTGGAATAAGGTATGATAAGTGGTTAGAAAGATTCTGGAGACGGAAATCCAGTATTGAGTATCTCAGCTTACTTGACTTCATCTTTGCAAGCTACAATGCAGGTCCAGGCAGAGTGTACAAATCATATAGAAAGACTAAATCTAAGTATATTTATGACCTTAGTCTACCTAGAGAGACTATAAATTACGTTACCAAAATCAAGTATTACTACTATCTGAAACTGAGGTAACTTGTTATGCTTCCAGTTATAAAAGATGCTTACAATAAAGCCAGAAGTGAGAAAAGATATGAAGTGAGAGTGGTCTTTTTTGAAGGTATCTCCATCGTATCTAAACTGATAAAGTGGTTTACTAGATCAAGATTTTCTCACGTTGGATTTGATTTAGGAGATGGAGTTCATTTAGTTGAAGCTTGGGAAGATACTAGAAATAAACTGCTAGGTATCTTTGGGGCTAAATGGCAACTTACCACTTACAAGTATCATACTCCAGAAACTCCCTACATAATACTAACTAAGAAAGTTGATATTTCAGTTTTATCTCATTATTATTACATTCTAGATTTTATAGCTCAAGCTAAAATACCGTATGACTGGAAGGAGATATTAGGATTTATCTTTAAGTGGAGGGAAAAAGAATCAGATGGAAAGTTTATCTGCTCCACTGGAACTTGTTTTATCCTGCAGTGGTTAAGTATACTACCTAAAGAGTTACCTTATTGGAGAATGAGTCCACAAGATGTATTTGAAGTGTGCATAGCTAACGGATTTGAGATAGCTAAGACTGGAGTGGTGAAATGACTAGAAGTGAGTTTGAGAAGTGGTTAGATGAGGCTAAAAGTTATTGGAGTGAGAATGGAGGAAGTTATAAAAGTGAGATATTAGGTTATCTAAATGACTTAAAGTCTTATATAGACTCACTAATAAAGACTATACCTCAAGTAAAACTTAAGAGACTACTTATCACTGTAAAGTCATATCTTACAATGAAGAATGTCAGAGTTGAAGGTTACTCAAATCTAGTTGAAGATGTACCTATAGAACCTAGTGAGATAGTTCCTACATATGCTAACTTTACTTTACCTGACTATAAAACTCTATTTATAGTAAGCTCAACTTTAGATACTACTAACTATGATAAGCTAAAGTCAGATTTGAGTAAGATATACTCAAGTATACCTAACGAAGTAGATAACTTTATAGAAAGATTAGCTAACGCTAGTATTGACTTACAAGTAGTGTTAGCTTTAGGTGGAGTTAAAACTACAACTCAAAATTGCTCTGATTGTGATTCTGTTATGCTACATGTAGTAGGTTATCTTCAGTCAGAATTTAACTTGAGGTTACCATAATGCCAGGTCATGCTAGATTTGGGGATATAGCTGTTGGAGTTTGCATATGTCATCCAATTCCCATACCTACAATAGCAATTCTAGTTACATTCTCAGGAGACGTTATCACTAATAGTAGAGGTACAGTCAGGTGTGCTGATATAGGAATTACTCCTTGTGGACATATAGGCGTAGTGGTGACTTGCTCTGGAGATGTTATCACTAACGAAAGAGGAACTGCTAGATGTGGTGATGCTCTAGTAGGATGCTTCAATGGAGTAATAGCAACTTGTTCTGGAGATACTTATAGCAATGGTTGAGGTAAAGTTAAAATGAAAATTACTTGTGGATTAGTATTAGGAAAATATCCTTACATAGCTAGACTCATTCCAGATAATCCTGATTTGAAATTAGCTAATGCTTTTGCGTTTTATGTAAGAATTGAAAAGTCAAACTTACTGCCTCATATCGTAGCTCATGAACTCACTCACGTTATCCAGTTCTGGAGAAATCCGTTCAAGTGGATTTGGTGGCAAATTACTGAGGATCAGTATTATCAGATTGAAATGGAATCTGAAGCGTATGCAGTTCAGGCTATAGTTAGAGGTTATGATGATAACGTAGTAAGAGCTTATGCTGAAACGATTTGTAAGAGTCCTTGTTATAAAGTGGATGATAACCTGGTGGGTTTTGTTGAAAGAAAAATCTGGGAGTGGATTAGTTGGTGGGAAAGTAGAAGAAGTGATTTAGAGAAAATAATTAAGGAGACTAATAAGGTGATAAAGAGATTGAAAGAGTGAGAGGAGGGTGTCCTCTCACTCTTTACTCTAGATTTAGTTCATCCTTTAGATACTCTTTAACTATTTTTGGTATTTCCTCTTCGAGGAGTTTTCTTAACTCTTCGTTGCTCAAATTAAATCTTTCTTTGAACTCAAGCAACTTTTCTTTGAATTCTTCAGGTTCTAGATCATAAAGTTCTCTGCATATGCATTTTAATCTATACTCCTTATTCTTCCTATAGTTTTCTAAATCTTTCCATTCTTGCTCCGTTAGTTCTTTTATAGCTACTGGATTTTCTTGTATCATTTCTAATACAAATTCTCTTGATACTTCAAATTTATCAATAGGGTCATGGCTTACGCATTGACAACTCCCAAGACCTAGCAACTCACTTGAGTAGCAGTTAACTTTTTCACAGTACCATTTACCATTTTCTAGGTAGAGTTGCTCAGGTATTATCTCTCCATACTGATTTTCTATTTCGTCAAATATAAGAGGCATTTCACTCCTCCTAACGGTGGTTTATAATAGAATTAGGCTTAGTACAAGTTTAATTCCTTCTCGATATACTTTCTTGCAAACTCAGGTACTTTCTTTAGCATTTTCTTTATATCCTCATCACTAAAGCATAATCTATCTCTTAGCATCACAATATAGCTTTTAAACTCCTCAGGCTCCATATTCAACTTCTCCAGAAATTTACACCTTAGCTCATATTCCTTGTTCTTTTTGTATTCTTCTAAGTCCTTCCACTCTACCTCCGTTAGCTCCTGCACAGCTGTAGGATTTTCCTTTATAGCTTCTAGTACCGCCTCTCTTGATACTTTTACTGTTCTAATAGGGTCATGTGATACGCATCTACACGAACCTAACCCTAACTCTGAGCTGGAATAACAGTTTATATACTCGTAGTACCAAGAGTCTCCTTCGAGATAGTATTGTTGGCTTACTATCTCTTCTTCATACTGATTTTCTATTCTTCCGAGAATTAATGGCATTTTGCACCTCCCTTTATAGAGTTTCTATTTCAGCTTCTTCTCCATCTTCAACGTGAATATGAACTCTAAAAGCTGAAAATTCTAATCCTTCTTTCTCGAGCTCATCAAGATAGTCAATGATTAGATAATTAGCATTCTTGAAGTACCATTCTATCTCGAACGGTACTCCGTACTTTTCCTTTAGCTTTCTTTCTAGAAATCTACAAGCCTTACTCTCGTGCATACCTAAATCATTTATCAGGAAGTTCACTCCAAATTCTATATCGTCTCTCACTTGTTTTACTTTTTCTTCGTCCTTAAGAAACTCCTTTAATTCTTTAGATAATTTCATATTATACCTCCTTTTATAAAACTTCAACTGTAGTAGTTTTGTACTTTTTTCCTGTTTTCCAAGGATGAATTAGTATTTCTTTGTACTCCTTTTGCAATTCAATTAAATAGTCTACAAATTCTTCAACATCATTAAATACACAAGAATATTTTTTGAACCCTGGAACTTTGAACCAAACTTTTAGTTTCATCTTACTTCTTCCTCCTCTAAATTTCATTTCATCTATTGATAAATATAAACTATTTTCCGAAAAAATCAAGTGATTTTCGGAAAAATTAATGTAATTTTGGGAAAAGAAACAGAATTTTGCAAACATTACAATTTGGTTTTTGACTTAGAATTTTGACATAGTTGGGAAGTTTGCAAAAGAGAAGTGAAAAGGAGACGAGAACAAAAACCTCGTCTCCTTAGAGCATTTAATTCAGAAGTTCTTCATATATAAATTGTTTTAACCAGCTTTTTAGTTCCTCTTTTTCCTTATTTGAAAGTTCAAGACTATCTATTTTTCTAGAATATTTGTTATAGAGATAATCTAAATAAGAGCCTATATCTTTAGTGATTTCCTTGAAATTTTTCTTGAATTCACATTCAACTTCTATTGTTAGAAATATATATTCGATTGCAAAAATTAAAAATTTAATTAGTTTGTGAAATAAAAATAAAAACGCGAAAAATATTAATACTTCTATCAGTACCATCTTATCCTCTCCTTACAGAATTTCACCGTTTAATATTTTCTTGTTTTCAATTCTAAAACTTC